>Ga0209194_1000077_pt1 | contig 92503 bp, 93 predicted proteins | sample COGITO_mtgs_1004_FD_184787 | JGI IMG/M metagenome (GOLD analysis project Ga0209194, IMG submission 184787) | Pelagic marine microbial communities from North Sea - COGITO_mtgs_100413 (SPAdes) (version 2) | ecosystem: Environmental > Aquatic > Marine > Epipelagic ... | reverse complement strand
ACAGCGTCTGCCCGACTCGATAGTCAGCTCTACCGAAGCAAGAGAACTTGATGCAGATTACAAAGAAGCGATCGCCTTTGCAATCCTTGCCTACTGGCGCATTCATCACATCCCAGGCAACCTTCCTAGCGTCACAGGAGCCGCCCGCCCCTGCTTGCTGGGCGAACTCTGGCAACCGTAGTGGGCATCCTAAGCCTACTGATAGAGAAAGGATAGCGCTGTGTCTCACAGCTTTTTACTCGAACCTGGCAAATGGAAATTGCAGGGTAGCTGGCTCACCCGAGAAACCTTGCCCACACCGGTTAAAGGAAAACTTTTGGTGGTTTGGAAACAGGTCAACTGCTTCCAAGTGGTCACCAAACTTTCCTTTCCAGAGAGCAACCAAGTAGACATCATTATCAAATCGCGCGGACGCATGACTGACCACGAGCGCCAGTATACGTTCGTTCTACAGCACAATCTATTAGGCCAAGTAGAAGGAGAGGGTTGGATCGCACCAGAGTCTATCATTCAGCGCTACTGGGGGCTTAGCGACAAACAGCGCCGCACCGGCTTTGAAACGCTGCGGCAAGTCAGCCCTGACAAATATCACTTCTCAGGCGGCATCATGGCAGGGCACTATCTCACCAGCACCCTAGAAGCCGAACTTACCCGACAAAGCTAGCTTCTGATACAGCCACACTCACCTCTGTCAAGGGCTTCTACAGCCAGCGCTTACCACTTCTGCAATTAATGCCATCGCATGTCAGATCCCAACACTGGTCGCACAATATCCAATCGGTACGATTTGATAGAACCCATCGGGCAAGGATCGATGGGCAAGGTTTATCTAGCCGCCGACTCGCTGTTGGGTGATGTGCCGGTCGCAGTGAAATTTCTCTCGCAGACGATGCTTAACGAAAACATGCGCACCCGGTTTTTTCGAGAAGCCATGACCTGCGCTCAGCTTGGGCAGAAAAGTATGCACGTCGTCCGCGTAACGGACTACGGCCTTAACGAAGATAATGTTCCTTTCTACGTGATGGAATATTTAAAAGGAGATAGCGTAGGCCGATTGCTAAGAAAACAGCCGCTGCCTGTTCCCAGGTTTCTCGGCATTGTTCGCCAAATTTTGTTAGGACTGCGCACAGCTCATAACGGCATCCTGGTAAATGGTGAGGCCGTGCCGATTATCCATCGCGACATCAAGCCTAACAATATCATCGTTACCTCAGACCCTTCTATGGGCGAGTTAGTAAAAATCTTGGACTTTGGCATTGCTAAGCTCTTGCAGGCAGGCAGTGAGCAAACCAGCACGTTTATGGGGACGTTAGCCTACGCTTCACCCGAGCAAATGGAAGGCCGCGAGCTAGACAACCGATCGGACATCTATAGCCTGGGCGTCATGATGTATCAAATGCTCTCAGGCAGCTTACCGGTAAAGCCCGAGAATAATACATTTGGCAGTTGGTACAAAGCACATAGGCTTTTGCAGCCCAAGCTATTGGCTGAATTTGAGCTAGAGCTGAAAGTACCTAAAGCACTAGAAAATATTGTCATGGCTTGTCTAGCTAAGCAAAGAGAGAACAGGCCCGATGATATCCAGCAAGTGATAGAGGCGATCGCTCCCCTAGAAGATCGCTTTGGCTCCGGCTTACAGATCTCACAGCGCATCAACACAACGCTCTCTAAGCTACCGGTTGTTAAAGAAATACAGCCAAAGAAAGCACTGAAGCTAGTTCCGCAAGAAGAGGCGATCGCCGAAGAGAAGAGCCCAGCAGAATATAGCCTTAACAAACGCCGAGAAAAACAACACAGAGAAGAACTCGAAGACGATAGCCAAGAAGCTGCTAAAAGTGCTGTACGAGTGCTAGATCTGCCCTCTGAAAATAGCTTCTATCTAGCGCAAACATGGCCAGCCGAAATGCCGATTGCCCAGATTGTTTTTCCGCGCCTATTGGAAAAACAATCGGAGATGCTGCCGACGCTGTGGGCCATGATGCCCTCAGCTGAGATAGAGATGCGAATGGGCAACACGCGCTACAACAATTTTATGTGTACGATGGCTCCACACCCAATGGTGCTATGGCTAACTGTGCTTTACAACAAGATACAAGGGCCACGGTGGCTACCTTGCTATCTAGATCTCAAATCAAAAGAAGCGCTGCAAATAATAGAGCAACTTGCAAACGCTCGCAAATATCATCTGATGTTTTTTGAAAAAGAAAATAGCAATCGCTGCCGACACGCTCAGCCGATTAATATCGCGGCTAGCCAGCGCAGGTTATTTCAAGATTGGACCAACGCCGCTCAGACCTTTCCAACCGGCGATCTTCAAGACAGCAAAGCCCTGCTGAGGCGAGAATTAGAAAACAACCTTAAGCCTAAAATTTTAATGAACTTCGAGTCCATGCACTCCGATGACATCCCAGGGATGGACTCCTCTCTAGTTTTTTGAGGCCAAACACTCAGCCGTGGAACTAGCGAGGAAAATGAATAATCGGATGCCAGCAGGCTCTTAGTATAGAGGTTGTAAAGCTGGGCACCGTCAGCTTTAACAAACCGCTATTTGCACTAGAGCAAACAGCGATCGCGCTAATATCGTGCATCTCACCCGACTTTAATATTTCTTCTAGCGGCGAACCAATGCGCACTTCCGTCTCAATTTCAGTGCCCATCCCCGACAGATCCGTCTTCACTTCACTAAGCTTGGCCTCAGCAGCTTTAGCCGGATTGCTGCTAGATACTCGGCCACCACCGTCTATTACCCAGCAGAGCAAACAGGTCTCTAACGCCCCTTTTGGGTCGGCCTGAATCTTGGCCTTAACGCGACTCACTAGCTGCTTAGCGCTATCGCTACCGTCGTAAGGCAACAGCAGATACTCGAACAGATGCTGACAGCGCTGCGATAGCTCGGCCTCCCGGTAGGTAGACACTAGCTGAGGGCGCATAATTAAGATAGGCACATTCACCTTGTCAGCAATTTCTAGGGTAGTGCTCCCAAATAGCTTTTCGTTTAGCGCTGAACGCGTTGGCATTCCAGAAAACATAATGTCTGGCTTGTGCTTCTTGACAGCTCTCACAATGTTTTCCGAAGCCCGGCCCGAAGCAATCTCAATTTCAACGGTTGTTCCAGCCGGCACATTGGACTTAGCGATCGCCAAAACTTTCCTTGCCTCGCTGATTTTCTCCTCATCCACGCAAGGAATTTCTCTAGAAGTCATCAGCGGCACGCTATGGAAAAACACAATATGCTCCATTCCGCCTTTAGCCAAATCAGGCACGAAGTTGGCCAGGCGCTGAAGGCTGTCCGTAAAGTCAGTACAAATAAGCACACGCTTAAACATAAAATCGCCCCAATAAAACGCCGCGAATAAAACCGCTATACAACAGTATCATCCCCCTAAATAATAAGCAGATGCGATCGCTCTACCGATGCTCACACAAACCAGCGCTCAATCACTTCACTCATAAAAGCGGAATTAAGCCTCTAAGGCATTCTGTCCGCTTTCGCAATGCGCAGCAGTAACCGCACATAGGTAATGCCCGTTACCGCAGCAATAACGCCCACGATTACGGCAGGCACAATTAGCTCAGAGATAGCCAGTATGGTCGCTGATAGGGTAAATGTACCGACTAGCAGCGCGTAGCTATTAGCCAACGACAAATCGCTATTGCGACGCATAATGCGATCGCTCTCAATCGAGCGCACTCGGACTCGAATATCACCTCTATCTAGGCGATCAAGCGTGTCTTCAATTCGCTGAGGCAAACTCAAGGCTGAAGTACCAACCTTAGCCGCCTGCCGACTGATCTCACCCAAAATACCGTTGGTTTCACCCGGACTACCGTTCGTCATAAGCTCAGTTGCATAAGGTTTAGCTGCTTCCATGAAATTGAAATCGGGATCGAGACCCTTACCGACGCCCTCTAGCGTAGAGAACGCCCGCATCACAAAGGTGAACGTAGCGGGGAATCGAAAAGGCTGATCGTAAGCCACCGCATAGAGGTCATCGCTAATAGCCGCGACCGACTGCTCCTCAAACGGCTTATCCATCATATTGTCAAGAATATACTGAATCGAACGACGTACAGGCCCCATATCGTCGATTTCAGCAAGCGCACCTAGCTCTACCAAAGAGGCCATTACCAATCCCGCATTCCGCTGCGAAATGCCGACAAAGGTATCCATTAGGCGAGCGCGCGTGACCGCTGGAATTTGGCCCATCATGCCAAAGTCATAGAAAATCAGCGTTCCATCTGGATCCACAGCAATGTTGCCAGGATGCGGATCGGCGTGAAAGAAACCATCAGTCAGTAGCTGTCGCAAGTAAGCTTCAGCGCCTAATTTGGCCAGTCGCTTGCGATCTAAGCCAGCAGACTCAATCGCCTCGTAATGGCTGATTTTAATTCCTGGCATGTACTCCATAGTCAGCACGCGAGGCGAGGTGTAGCGCCAATAAATTCGAGGCACTCTAACCCAATCTACGCCGCGAAAATTACGTCTGAACTTATCCCCATTTCGACCTTCATTTAGAAAGTCAATTTCTAGCCAGAGCAGCCGGCAGCACTCTTCATAGATGCCCATCCAGTCGCGGCCTTTGCCCCACTCCTTGTGGTTCTGAAAATATTGCGCAATGCCCTTCAAAATCGAGAGGTCGATCTCAAATAGCTTGTTCAACCCAGGTCGCTGAATCTTAACAACAATCTCTTCACCCGAGTGCAACTGAGCGCAGTGAACTTGGCCCAAGCTAGCTGCGGCAATAGGCACCGTATCAAACCGCTGGTACAGCTCCGTTATCGGACGGCCAAAGTCAGTTTCTATTGTGGTCTTAACTTGCTCGTAGCTAAAAGCAGGCACTCGATCTTGCAGCTTCGAGAGTTCCGCAACATACTCGATAGGAAAAAGATCGGCTCTAGTAGAAAACAGCTGGCCAATTTTAATGAACGTAGGCCCTAGGCTCAAGCAGGTTTCACGCAGCCAAATGGCAATTTCTTGGCGACGTTTTTTCTGCTTCTCAGGTGTGATGGTCCCGCCATAAGTCCAAGCTTTGTTGTACAGCCAGCGCTTAGCCAGCAGCTTGAGGACAAAAGACCAAATGTCGATAAACCGTTGGGGCCTTGAGTAGCTGCCTTTGTTCCAGCGGTAGTCGCCATCACGATACGAGCTGCCGCTGTAAGGAGTCGGTGCATCCGCTACTAGAGTGTCTTGTTGGGTTGTGTCTAGTTGAGTTGTATCTGGTTGAGTCGGCTCATCTTTAATAAGCTGGCTCGCTTCGACACGAGCTGAAGGCACTGCAGGCGCAGAGACTACAGAGTCAGAATCTGCACCTGCAGCTACCCCGTTAGAATGGGCATTCTCTTCTATCAATGAGTGAGAAGACTCAATCTTATGGGCGCTACCGCTTTGAGACGAGGTTGTCACTTTACCGTTTAAGACTTTGCCGCTTAAGACTTTGCCGTTTAAGTTAGTGTCATCGCTGCTCTTAGCAGCGCCGTTAACATCAGACTTGCTAGCAGTAGGCACATGCACTGCATCACTTGCACCACTTACGGGCAACGCAGGCTGCGGCGAGTCTACCAACGGCTCTGATTGAGGAAGCGACTCACTTTTTGGGGACACGGCAGACACGTAAAACTTCCTGTGCTAAAAACTTTTAAAAGAGACATAGCCTTAAGACTTAGCGTCTAACCGACTTGAAAAGAGGATTAAGACGACTGACGATACTGCTGTATGGCAGCGCGGACTTGAGCGACTTCGGCTCTTAGATTATCAATGGTAGCCTGCAAATCTTCAGTATCGGCGGGCGTTCCGGTCGCCGATGTAGGGGATCCAGCCGTACCCTCAGCGCCTGCAGCAGCCTTCTCTTGCTCTGCTCTAGTCATCACTTCTTCAGTGAACTGACGAAAGTATTCGCGCTGCTCGGCGTCAAACTTGCCTAGCTTGCTCAAGCCGTCGCTCACCAGATGTTCGGCGCGATCGCTCACAGCAGCTGCCAGCGCACGTCCGACAAAAAAGGCTTGCAGCATTGGATTACTCATAAAAATTCACACACTTTACTCTAAAATTATAGACGCCCTTCCGTCAGTTCTGACAGGTTAAGCACCATTCTTGCTGCAGGTTAGCAAAGCGATAGCCTGCGCATGGTTCACCGGCAGCTCGCCAAAATAAGAGCGCCAATCAGTCCGACTCAATCTCAGATTCGGTTCAGCAGAGCGATCGCGAATCATCAAAAGCAACAGAGAAGTCTCTAGCGCAGCTTAGCGACTGCTACTCCCCATCATAGTATGCGTCACTACTATCTCTTGGCTCGTCTGCCGGAGGGTAGTAGTTATCTTCATAGCTATCGTCGTATTCACTATTGCCGTAGCTACTGTTGTAGTCATCAGCGTAGCGCTCCGAATCATCGTAGATATCGCCTTGAGAATTTTCGCTGTATGGAAGGCTACTTCTAGACTGACCGGGTTGCCGCTGTCTGATGCCACCTAAATCAGGCCCTTTCTTCAGCAGGTCAAGAGGAGCCACGGTGCGCTGACGACCATTCTCTCTGGCAGCAAATGTGTCAAAGGTGGTAGTATCTGCCGGCTCAGAATCCACAGCAATTTCAGTATTAAGCGAATCACCAATCGGGCTACCCTTTCTACTATCAACCGGGGCAGCGGATTCAAAGGTAAGAATCGTAGAGTCTGCTCGAGAGGTCTTAGAAGAGACACTAGAACCCTCTTCACTGTACTCACTCCCCCCACCCGGCAGATAGTGTGAGTCAGCTGTTTTCTGCGGCAGCTCTGGCGTCCAGTTAGTCAGCGCAGGAAACGTTTGCAGCGGACTTAAAAACCGAGCGTTGGGAGAGTTCGCCAAAGAAAACCGTAGGAAAGCACCGCCACACAGACCAATCAGCCCTGCGCAGCCAGCCGTAATCAGCAAAGCCTGTGAGAGAGTCAGCGGTTCAGACGCTGCCGATTTTAACGGTTTATGAGCATCCATTTTAGAAGGCGACAAAGACATAGCAGGCAGGTGTAAATAAATGAAGTGATTCCAACCTGATTTCAATTACGCCTAGCCGCCCAAAGTATCAGAAGAGATACTAGAGACCTGAGATAGCGCGTAATGGGTTAGAACGTAGTTTTCTGCGGCTTGCTGGGTGGCAAGTTCGCCATCGAGCGCAAGCTGATGGACTTGAGTAAGAATAGTGCGAAACTGCGGGCCTGGCTGTAAACCAAGTCGCTTTAGCGTAGCACCATCAATTGGCGGTACCGCCTGAGATAGATGCACTATATATTGCCAAATTCGCGCACCGAGTGTGCGGGGGTGGCGATCGCTCATTAGCAGCAAGTCACCTGTTTGATAGCTTGATAGCAAAGCATATATCTGACTAGGCCGCTCAGCTAGAGGCAACTGTTCTAACAAAAGGGCTTCCCAGCGGTGCAGGTTTTTAAGCCTGTGAAGACTGGCAGTTCCTAAATTGAGATTAGCCGCGACGCTAACAGCTGCTTCAGATGGCAACTGTAGCAGCAGCAGCTCTAGCAGAATAAGCCATCGAGGTTGACTCATAGATAGCCTGCGGCCAATTTTCTTAACGTCAGAGGTTTTAACGTTAGGATTTTTAACGTTAGGATTTCTAACGTCAGGGCAACGATTCTCAACTGTGTTTTTATCTGTTTGACTAGCCGCAAGCTTTATAAGCCATCGGTCTAGCCGCCGTAGCTGTCGGCAAAGCGTAGGCGTCATCTGAAGATTGCTATCTAAACAGGCTAGCGCCCCTAGTCGATCGATCGCTTGCAGCGAAAGCTCCCAGGAATCTGCCTGTAGCAAGTATTTCAGCTCAGCTTTAAGACGGATCTGTAGGGCAGGCGTTTTGTTTGGGCTAGCCCGCATTCTCCCATAGATGCCACTGCTGATAGCAGTCTGAATGAATCGTTCGGTCTGAGCCTCGATTGAAAATTTGAGTCGCACAGCAAACCGTACAGCTCTAAAAATTCGCGTGGGATCTTCGATGAAGCTATTGCTATGAAGAACGCGAACCTGGTGACGCTGCAAATCTATCCAGCCGCTAAAAAAGTCAAGCAAATGTCCAACTGGCAAACTATCTAAGCCCGGATTGAGCCGCATAGCCATCGCGTTAATTGTAAAATCTCGGCGGTAGAGATCCTGCTGAATAGCGCTAGCTTCTACTTCTGGATTCGCAGCCGGGTAAGGATAAAACTCCGTTCTTGCAGTCGCAATATCAAACTGCATCGCTGGAGCAAGCTGAGTAGCAGGCCAAGCTAAAGCAGCCGTTTGAAATTGGTCATGAGTTTGTACAGAAACTTGAGGATATTGAGCCTGAAGCGTCTGTGCTAAAGCGACACCCGCTCTAGAGTTGGCTCCATCAACCACTAAATCAATATCGGTCAGCGCCTGCGGCCCACCCTCAAAATTTGGCACAAACTCCAGCAGCAAATCGCGGACAGCACCGCCGACTAAATACAACGACCAGCCATTTTCCTGAGCGACTGTCGCCATCAGCATCAGCGCAGGCCAAATTTCAAAAAGCCGAGCCTTTAGCCTCTGGTGAAGCGTCGCAGCTGATGGCGGTGGCAAAAACGGTGCTTTATCGAATGCTTTATTTAATTGGGTATGGGGGGCGGTCTTACGGTTAGGCGTTGGAGATTGTTGAGAAAAAGAAATCTGCCGGAGTAGATCGCTGCGAGTGACTATCCCAACTAACGAGCCGGCTTCTAAAACGGGTAAACGACCCACGTCATAAGTTGTCATTAAATGATGAATATGGGCGATCGCACTCTCAGGCGCAATAGATACGATCTGCTCACTCATCCAGCCCTTCACTGGGAGATCTCCTAACCCATGCCGCTGTGCGGTATCGATATCTCGCCTAGAGATAATGCCAACTAGGCATCCAGATGCGTCTACTACACACAGCCCTGAATGGCCATAGCGCCGTAGCGCCGTCTGCGCTGCGCTGATAGAGGCTTCAGGCGAAATAGTTTGGACGGGCGCAGACATGAGCGATCGCGCCGTTAAATGAGTAGCTCCCTGCGAATTGTCACCGCTATCTATCAATCCAGACAACACCGCGCTCCTAAAATCCATACGCCAAATCCATACGCTTATGTTAAATCAAGCGATCGCCAGCCAGGGAATACCCACGAAATGTCTTTGGCAAAGGCCCTGATTTTTGGTAGTTTAGCTATATAGGAATTATCGGTCGCAGTTTGCTAACCACGCGCTGCACAAGACCTTTAGGCTATCCCTTAAATACTGTGTTTAGAGAGTAGAAAGATCATGGCGGTTATTTTTCAACTAGTTCTGTTTGCGTTGGTATTCTGGTCTTTCGTCATGATTATCGGCGTCCCGGTCGCCTATGCATCACCTAGCAACTGGGATCAATCCAAGCGACTGATCTTTTTAGGTTCTATTGTCTGGTTTGCTATGGTGGCAGTCGTAGCAGTGCTCAATCCGTTGGTGGTCTAAGAATGACAGTTTTCGAAGGCAATTTCACTCAGACAGGCTCGATGAAGTTTGCCTTCGTGATCGGTCGATTCAACGATTTGGTAACGACTAAACTGCTCGCAGGCGCTCAAGACTGCCTGAAGCGGCACGGTATAGACGTAGACCCTGAAGGAACTCAAGTAGACTACGCTTGGGTTCCAGGCAGCTTTGAAGTATCTATGGTTGCCCGACAGCTAGCGCTAAGTGGTCGCTACAGCGCCATCATCTGTTTAGGCGCGGTCATTAGAGGGCAAACACCTCACTTCGAATTCGTTGCGAGCGAAGTAGCTAAAGGCATTGCATCTATAGGTTTCCAAACGGGTGTCCCGGTCGTCTTTGGTGTATTAACCACCGACTCTATGCAGCAGGCATTAGAGCGAGCAGGTATCAAAAGTAATCTGGGGTGGAACTACGCCATGAGTGCGCTAGAGATGGCCAGCCTGATGCCGCAGGTGTACAGCGGTGAGACGGTCGCGGCCAAATCCAGCAATGGAATTTCAGGGAGCCATCAGACCGCGCTGCCCCTGCCTGCCGCAGAAAAAGAGCCAAGCTAGTGCTCTTTGGGTTAGCTCGTCTAAGCCGAGTTATATTCGCTAGCCCAAAGAGTCAGCTAAAATCAGTCGGCTCAAATTAGTTAGCTCAACTAGTTGACAAATCCCCCTTATCTTTGAGAGATTGGTATAAGTCTAAAAACGCGGATGTAGCTCAGTGGTAGAGCGCGACCTTGCCAAGGTCGATGTCGAGAGTTCGAATCTCTTCATCCGCTTTTAAAACGTCTATAAACTCCTTACGCAAGAGCGTTGAGATTTCTATAGACGCTATAGTAAGCGCTAATGTCTAAGGCATTGGCGCTTACTTTTGTTTAAAGTGGACATAGCTAGCGTTGGGATACGTTACTGACGATGTACGAATGGCTAGAGCAGCTATGTAATGTAGCAACTTGATAAGGAATAGCTCATCGTATGGCGCTGTTTGCAATATCTAGTGGAATAACTTGTGCGCGTTAGAGAAGATCAAATACGGCTAGATTGCGACAAAAGTTATCCCTGCCCCGTTTGCCGCAGGGGTCGCCTGAATGCGATCACCCTAACGGAAGCCTGGGGCTGTGATGACTGTCAAGAAATTTTTGAGCAAGAGACGGCCAACACTATTAGAAAGCTAACGACGCCTTATCCTCACCAGGCAATCTGGCAATGGACGGGTAAGGGCTGGGAACGGCTAAGACCTAAAATGAAGCCCGATCGATTGAGAAGAGCTATTGGAGCGATCGCACTCATAGCCCTCGTTTGGTTAGCCCTAACCGCCTTAGAACTGGTAAACATCCCCTTAAAGATTGGGGTAGCGGCCCTAATCCTGATAGTTTTAACAGTAATGTGGATAGGATTGCGGCGCTAAATGGCCATGTCATCATTCGACTTAAAGACAGCACTTGCGGCTGTTCGACAGTCTGTCGATCAACTTAATTCGTCCGATCGCTGCTCCGAAGCACTTGAGCGAATGGGCAACGAAATAGCTCAGCGCCAAGACGATATTTTAGAAGCCAATACCCTGGATCTAGAGCTAAGCCGCGATATGGCCGTGCCCGAGATGGTCGTAGATTGGCTGAAGCTAACGCCAGAGCGAGTACAGACTGCCGCTAACATCCTAAGTCGCTTATCGGCAGTGGGCACGGCTTTTCCGGGTGCTGAAGTAGGCGATAGCGACAACGACTATTACCGCACCTGCCCGCTGGGCATTGTGGGCTTTATCTATGAGGCTTTCCCTGATTTAGGGGCGATCGCCGCAGGCTTATGCATCCGCACCGGCAACGCACTAGTGCTCAAAGGCGGTAGCGAAGCTAGCCACAGCAATCAAATCGTGGCCGACATTTTGCGCAATAGCCTAGAAGATGTAGGTCTAGACCCCAATCTCATTCTCCCCATCACCTCTACCGCTGAGATCTCTCGAATAGAGCTAGCACAAAGCCCCGGTATAGACCTAATTATTCCTCACGGTCGGCCGAGCCTAGTCGAGCAAGTGGCCCAAAAAGCCAGCGGTCGCGTCATTCCCTCTCGAATTGGCAACTGCTACTTGCACTGGGCAGCTAGTGGCAACATCGAGCGCGTCTATCAAATGATCATCGAAAGCCATACTGGCTCGCCCGATGCCGTAAACCGCATCGAAAAAATACTCATCCATGAGAGCCACACCGAAAACACCATTACGCGCCTGTGGAGTCGTCTACAAGCAGCGGGTTTTGCCATCAGAGTCACGCGTACGCCCTCCGAAGCTACTACTAGCCTAGAAAATTACGGCGGCGGCAATACGGGCGTCACCGTAGAGACAACTAAGCCGCCCGAGTGGAACAAAGCCTACCTAAAACGCACCCTAGCCTTTCGCACCGTAAAAGACACCGCCGCCGCCATCGGCTGGATCAACGCGCACAGTAGCGGACATGCAGACAGCATTGCGACCGCCGACTATACCGAAAGCCGTCAGTTTATGCTGGGATGCCGCAGCGCGTCCGTCTACATCAACGCCTCTCCCCAATTCGTACGAAACGCCAAACGCACAGGGGAAATAGCGCTTGGCGTTTCAGACTATAAAGGAACCACTGGCGGTCTTATTAGCGTCGCCGTCATGAGAGAGCGTCAGCGCACTTTTCACGGCAGCTAACGCTTTCATTGTGCAGAAGAAGGTAGCAGTTCAAAGCAGGTAGCAGAAGTAGGCTGCGCTCTAAGGCTTGGCTAGCTTAATTTTATCAGCTAGGCCAACGGCTTTAAGTCCACGAATGAGCATCCAGGTCACATCAATTTCCCACCATTTTAATCCATGACGTGCAGAGTACTGATAAGCGTGGTGGTTGTTGTGCCAGCCTTCGCCAAACGTACATAGCGCTACCCACCAGCAGTTTTTAGAATTGTCATCAGACTCAAACGTGCGATAGCCAAATTTATGAGTTGCACTGTTAACGAACCAAGTGAAGTGATAAACCACCACTAAGCGGACAAAAATGCCCCACACCACAAATGACCAACCGCCCAAAGCGTAAAGCAAAGCGCCCAAAGCAACTTGGAAAACTAGATAGTAGTCGTTGATAAAAAGATAAATCGGATCCTGATTGATATCTTTGGTGAACTTTATAATCTCAGCTTTGGCCGGTACTTTGTGTAGCAACCAACCCATGTGGCTCCACCAGAAACCTCGTCTAGAGTTGTGATGATCTTCTACTTGGTCTGAAAAGGCATGGTGGTGACGATGAAGGCCAATCCACTCGATAGCGCCACTTTGGCAAGATAGCGACCCACAAAATAGGAAAAAGTATTCAACCCACTTAGGCGTACTGAAGCTACGGTGAGAGATGAGCCTGTGCCATCCCAGGGTGATTCCGAGACAGCCAGTAATAAAGTAGAGCAGGAAGGCTACGCCGACGGCTCCCCAGCTAAAGTTAGAGGGAAGCAGCGCAAACATCGCGCCACCATGAATGGCCACCATAAAGATAATGATGGGCCAGGCGAGCGCACGGTCAGTCGATCTTGCAATAGTCATGTAGGATCTCGGCGTTGGAACAAATCAGACGATACATATGAAAAGCCTAGAAACGGCTTCTATCAATGGAGCATCCATTGAGGAATCATCGCTTCATTTCTTTTACCAGATTGATACTCAAGTTAAAAAAAATTTAGCAAAGGTTTTAGCCGCCTTCAAGGCGCACAGGGTAGGGACACATCACTTCTCTAGCGTGTCGGGCTACGGGCACGACGATTTGGGTAGAGAGGTTTTAGACAAAGTGTTTGCACAAATCGTGGAAGCGGAGGCCGCTGTCGTACGCGTACAGTTTGTGTCTGGAACTCATGCGATCGCCTGTGCGCTGTTTGGCGTTTTACGGCCAGGGGATGAAATGCTATCGGTCGCAGGCGACCCTTACGACACGCTAGAAGAAGTCATCGGCACCCGAGGGACGGGGCAAGGCTCGCTTCAAGAATTTGGCGTAAGCTACAGAGCGCTGCCGCTACAGCAAAACGGAGATGTGGACTATGACGGCATTGCGCCCGCGATCAACGAGCAAACAAAGCTGATTCTAATCCAACGGTCTTGCGGTTACAGCTGGCGTTCTAGCCTTAGCATTCATAATATTAACAAAATTATACAATTAGTTAAACGGAGAAACCCGAACATAATCTGTTTTGTTGATAACTGTTATGGAGAGTTTACCGAACTGCAGGAGCCAACAGCCATAGGCGCAGACCTAATGGCAGGATCTTTCATCAAGAATCCGGGTGGCACCATTGCAGCGACGGGCGGCTATATTGCCGGTCGCGCCGATTTAGTTGAAGCCGCAGCCTGTCGCCTGACCGCACCTGGCATTGGCAGCAGCGGCGGTGCAACGTTAGAGCAAAATCGCCTAATGTTTCAAGGACTATTCCTATCGCCGCAGATGGTCGGCGAGGCCATGAAAGGCAATTACTTAATTGCCAAAACGTTTGAGCAGTTGGGCTATGAGGTCAACCCACCCGCCTCAGCTCAGCAGCGAGAGGTCATTCAGTCGGTGAAACTAGGCTCGCCAGAAAAGTTGGTAGCCTTCTGCCAGGCAGTACAGCAGCATTCACCCGTAGAGTCTTACGTCAGTCCGGTACCAGCCGCAATGCCCGGATACAAAGATAGCGTAGTGATGGCAGGCGGCTCTTTTATAGACGGCAGCACTTCAGAGCTATCTGCCGATGGGCCGCTGCGTGAGCCTTATACGGTCTATTGCCAGGGAGGAACCCATTGGACGCATGTTGAGATCGCGCTTGAAGCCGCTGCTGCTGCTGTCGGGCCTAACGAATAGTTAATAAGGAAAAGGTGTTATTTGAAACAACTCATCAAAAAAGGAGACCTGCACCACGCGCAGAGTCTCCTTTTTCTAAATACTTTCGTCCTAGCGTTTTTGTCCTATACGCTTTCGTCCTAAAGATCAGGCAGTCTCCTGGGTAGGAATGGAAAAATTCCTTTCTACATACTCAGTTCGGCAAGCAAAAATAGTTTGACCATCCACTCGCATCAGTGAAACGCTAAAGTGGCTCGCCTCCAGCACTCGATAGAAAGCGCCTTCATTAGACTGTAAAATTTCGCCTGCTCTAATGTTCATAAAGATGCAAGGAGCGCTAGCGTTTCAGGAACTCCATGTAATACATATAGGGAAAATTCCGGAAATTAGATGTGACCTTGCTCACGACTACCTCTATGTACCGGTAGCCTCACTAGCTGCGAGCAGATGATAGAGAATGCGCAATCTCCTATAGCATTAGGGTTGCGGGCTTACTTGTCTAGCTGATTTTGCCTGAATTTCTCCATTAAAACTTTACAGTTTGTATACTCATGATTACGGTTGCTTTGCCGAAAGGCTCTCTTTTGAAAGAGAGCATTCGCCTTTTCAAATCAGTCGGCCTCGACTTTAGCGGCTTTTTAGATAGTAGCCACCGGCAGCTTCAGCTTACCGACAGCAGCGGGCAGGCAAAAGGGCTTTTGGTCAGAGCGCAAGATGTTCCTGTCTACGTTGAGTACGGGCAGGCCCATCTTGGCATCGTTGGCTACGATGTTCTGCGCGAAAAACAGCCTAAAGTGGCTCATCTAGCGGACCTAGGCTTTGGCGGCTGTCATCTTTCGGTGGCAGTCGAAAGCAATAGCGGCTACCAGTCAGCAGTCGATTTACCGCCGCACTGCCGCGTTGCTTCTAAGTTCGTCAACAGCGCCCGGCAATATTTTCAATCTCTAGATTTGCCTGTAGAAATTGTGCCACTTTCAGGCTCTGTAGAACTTGGCCCGATCACCGGCATGTCTGAAGCCATTGTGGATCTAGTTTCGACGGGTAGAACGCTAAAGGAAAATAATCTCACTGAACTAGAAGTGCTTTACTACAGCACCGCTCGCCTCATTGCCCACCCCTTAAGCTACCGGCTCAACGACGGTGGATTAGGTCAGGTAATTGAGCGAATAAGAACAGAAAGCCAGGCAAAAGTGTCCGCATAGAGACGCTTCTCAAGGCTCATCTAGGCAAAACTCGCTCAGATAAACACCGCTCAGATAAACACCACTCAGGAGTCTCCACAAGATAGAGAATAGGCACCTATACTGAAAGGCTGTTGCTGGGCGACTTTACTAGGCGATCGCGCGAAAGATAATTGAACGCATAGATCGCCAGCGAGGGTTCAGCAAATCGTTAGTTATTTCAAGAGTGCGAGATGGTATCAGCTCCAAATGTAAACCGGGAAGATGCCAAGGCAAGGCGAAGCGTTAAAAGCGACTGGCGACTGTTTCTGCGACTGCTACCCTACATTTCTAGCAATCGCTCGCAGCTCATTTTGCCGCTGCTGCTGCTAGTACCGCTGTCGCTGGCGCAGGCTATTCAGCCTTTATTAATCGGTCAGGCGATCTCGCTTATCCGGCAGGAAACGGACAACATCTGGCAGTTCTTGGGCGATATGTCCTTGCGAGCTGGGCTGAACTGGATCATTGTCGGCTTACTAGGTGCGATCGCAGTTCGCCTAGCCCTAGATGGCTGGCAAAGCTACCAAATTCAAAAAGTGGGCCAAATCATCACGGCCTCTATTCGCGGCGATCTATTCGAGCATGTCACGAACTTATCGATGGGCTTCTTTGACAGAACCCCGGTAGGCCGACTGATCACCCGGCTAACTAGCGACGTTAATGCCCTAGGAGATGTCTTTGCAACCGGTGCGATTGGGATCATTAGCGATCTCTTTTTGATTCTGGTGATTACCGGCACGATGCTCTCGCAAGAATGGCGGCTAGGGCTCATGCTGATTGCGATGCTGCTGCCGGTAACCGCCCTGATTGTCTACTTTCAGCAGCAGTACAGAAAAGCTAACTACAAAGCTAGAGAAGAACTTTCGACCCTTAACTCCAACTTTCAAGAAAATATCAGCGGCATCGACGTGGTGCAGCTTTTTCGGCGCGAAAGGTTCAATTCGGAGCTGTTTCGTACCGTTAATCAGCGATACATAGATGCAGTAGACACCACCATCTTCTTTGACTCGGCGGTATCGGCGACGCTGGAATGGATTGCGTTAGTAGCGATCGCCGGTGTCCTAGCCCTAGGCGGGTTCCTAGTGACTGGCGAACTGCTAGAAATTGGTAAGCTCACCGCCTTTATTCTTTTTGCCCAAAAGCTGTTTGATCCGCTACGCCAGTTCGCCGATAAGTTTACAGCTATTCAAGCTGGGCTAACTGCTGTCGAACGCTTGAACGATCTGATGAGCGAGCCAGTCGATATCCGCGATGCTGAAAATCCGGTTAACTTACCCGCTCAAACGCTAGCCAACAGCGATGTGGTTATTCCCGGCGAGATTAGATTCAAAAACGTCTCGTTTGGCTATAAAGAAAACGACTATGTTCTTAAAGACCTAGACTTCACCATTCGCCCCGGCGAAAAGGTCGCGCTAGTTGGCCCTACGGGTGCAGGCAAAAGCTCTATTATTCGCTTACTTTGTCGCCTGTATGAGGTAAGCAAAGGTCAAATTCTGCTCGACAACGTAGACGTTCGAGACATTGCCCAAAAAGATTTGCGCGATCGCATGGCCGTCATCCTCCAAGACGGCTTTCTCTTCTCAGGCGATGTCACTCGCAACATCACCCTCGGCGAAGACTACAGCTTCGAACGCGTTCAAAAAGCTGCCGAACAAACCAACGTCGCCCGATTCATCGAAGATCTTCCGCAGGGATACACCACCACCCTAAGAGAACGCGGCACCAACCTATCGGGCGGACAAAAACAGCTGCTTGCCTTCGCCCGCGCCGCTATCCGTAATCCTGGCATTTTAGTCTTAGACGAAGCTACGGCAAATCTAGACGTGGGCACCGAAGCGATGATTCAGCAGGCGCTAGACAAACTGCTCGAAAATCGTACAGCCATCATCATTGCCCACCGCCTCTCCACCATTCGCAACGTGGATCGCATTTTGGTGCTAAAGCAAGGACAGCTCATTGAGCAAGGCAGCCACGATGAGCTGTTAGCACAAGACGGACTCTATGCCAGCTTGTACAAACTGCAAATGCTAGGCCAATAGCTTTTGCCAATAGCTTTTATAGCTAATTTCCACAAAGGGTTTTCAAGGTTCGTTCGAGTTTGGGGCCATGCTTTGATTTAATGAGCTTATTCATGGAAGGTCGTTAAGTTCTAGGAGCGCCGCCTTGGTCAGCACAAAACATATCGAGTTCGATGGGCCACAGCAGCTTCAGCAGTTGATTGAAGGGCGATCGCTCACTCAAGCCCAAGCCGAAGCCCTAATGGACTGCTGGCTCGCGGAGTCCCTTTCGCCTATTCTCTCTAGCGCCATTCTCATCGCCATTCAGGCTAAAGGCGTCACTGGCGACGAGCTTGCAGGGATGGCTCGCGTTTTACAAGGCCAGTCTCTAGGCGGCGCCGTCACCGACATTCTCGATCTACCGCCCAACCGCATCGACACCTGCGGCACCGGAGGCGATGGATCTTCTACCTTCAACATCTCCACCGCCGTCGCCTTTGTCGCCGCCGCCGCTGGTATTCCCGTTGCCAAACACGGCAATCGCTCTGCCTCTAGTAAAGTAGGCTCTGCCGACGTGCTCGAAGGATTAGGCGTAGACCTTACGGCCTCTCCTGAAAAATCCAAGGCTGCTCTCAAAGAAGTCGGCGTCACCTTTCTCTTCGCTCGCGGCTGGCACCCCGCGATGAAAGCCGTTGCCCCCCTTCGCGGAGAACTAAAAGTACGCACCGTATTCAATCTTCTCGGGCCATTGGTCAATCCATTGCGTCCTAGCGCTCAAGTTATAGGGGTCTATCATCCGTCCGTCATTAAGCCGATGGCAGACGCGCTAAAGCAGCTAGGGATGCAGCAGGCAATGGTTCTCCACGGCAGAGAAACGCTAGACGAAGCGGGCTTAGGCAAACCGACAGATGTCTCTGTCGTCAGCAATGGCTCAGTCACGCAGGAAGTCTTAAACCCTGAAGCATTCAACCTAACACCGGCCCCCCTATCGGATCTAAAAGGCGGCGAGCTAGAAGAAAATACTGCGATTTTGCGCAACGTGCTTCAGGGAAAAGGGACTCAGGCGCAGCAGGATGCGGTCGCTTTGAATACGGCGCTAGCGCTCAAAGTAGGCGGATTAGCTAAGGGCGATACGTTCGAGTCTGCCTGCGCAGATGGCGTCCATCAGGCGCAAGACATCCTTAAAAGCGGAGCCGCTTGGGAGAAACTAGAGCAGCTAGTTGATTTCCTCAAAAACTAGAGAGCTACACTAGGAAAAAGATGCAAGGGGCGATCGCGCTTATGGTTACTACACAGAAAAAACCTATTGTCCAAGAATCCACCCAGCTAAAGCCAGATTCACTAGAAACATGGCTAGAAAACCCCCTTAAAGGAACCGAGTGGGTTAACGGTCAGTTAGTTAAGAAAACAGGTATGACGCTGACACACGGCAAGATTCAAAGACGACTCAGCACTGCGTGGGCAATCTATCAAGCTGAGCAAAAGCTAGGCGGTGAGGTATATACAGAAGCCCCCTGTAAAACAAAAAAGCGGGGCAGAAAGCCAGACGTAGCCTATCTCACTCAGGCATTATTAGCACAATATGGCGAGCTTAAAGCCTTACCACAAAGCTTTCCACTAAGCGCAGAAATCGTGTCTCCCACAGACTATGCAAAAGACGTATATGAAAAAGCTGATGAGTACTTAGCTTCTGGTGGCAAAGAAGTTTGGCTTGTATTTCCAGACAATCAGCGGGTCTTTGTCATTACAGCTAAAAGCGAACGAACTTCTAACTCAGGCGATATCGCCAAGACGCAGATACTTCTTCCCGGATTTGAAATCTCAGTTGACGAATTACTGTCCTAGTACTTACTCCAGATACCGCCAGAACATTGTGCTGTTTTATAAATAGAAAGAGAACTGCACCAATCGCCAAGCCACTGCTCAAAACGACAGTAGACAGACGATCGCCCTTTAGAAACTCACTGATAAACCAGCCCAGCACCAGCAGGCATTACCCTGCACAATCGGTAGCTGATGTGACTTGGTTTGATATCTTTGCTCACGGGCATGAAGGAAAGGAACGCCGCTGAACGAAACTGTGCTTCCTACGCCATATGACAAGCTTCGTTTGCGTACTCAATTTCTATGGTGAGGTGTTTCACATTTAAGTCGTGGACAATATGCTTGCTGGCTGATTTGATTCGGAGAATGTCGTTTCGATCTGAGCGTTCATCTACGACCAGATGAGTCGACAAAACATTGCGATCGCCGTCTATTGACCAGATGTGCAGATGATGACAGGACTCTACGCCCTCTATCTGCAAAAATCGCTGTATGAGACTATCCATACTAATGTGGCTCGGAACGCGCTGCAAAAATAATGAAACCGCTATTCGAAAGTTTTTAAGTACGTTGACCAGCACATACAGCGTAAACAGAATAGCCAGCAGCGGATCGATTATGGGGACATCAAAAAACAGCAGCAAAACACCTGCTATCAACACAGCGACCCAGCCCAGCACATCTTCAAGCAAATGCCAGGTGATGACCCTTTCGTTTAGCGTATTGCCACTGTTCAAACGAAAGGCAGCGGCACCGTTTACAGCAATGCCAACCAACGCCAACAGAACGATACCTGTAGCATTTGAGGCTTCTGGGTTGAGCAATCGAGGCACAGCTTCTACCAACACCCATAGAGATCCGGCAATCAAAATCACAGCGTTGATCAAAGCGCCTAACAGCGAGAACCGGCCATAGCCGTACGTATATTGCTGATTGCTTTCCCGCTCGGAATAGTTCTGCAAGAACCAAGCGAGACCCAAAGATAGGCTATCGCCTAGATCGTGAACAGCATCAGCCAAGATGGCAACGCTATTAGTCATCAGCCCACCCGCAATCTCAAACAGTGCAAAGCTGATATTCAAGAAAAAAGCAATCTTTATGTTTTGGGTGCTGCTGTGGACATGCGCATGACCGTGACCGTGGCTATGACCGTGACCGTGACCGTGATTTTGTCCCATTCAGTCTGAGCGCCGTGAGGGTTGCTCTAACCATCCTCGCATTTTTCCAGGATTCAGCAGCCCATAAGGATCTACTTTTTCCTTAAATTTCAACTGACCCTCGTCTATAGTTTTTCGTCCGCCATCTTCTAGCAGATACGTATGGGGATTCGCAATAAACGCTCCGTTCTCTTCGTGGTAGCGAATGATTTCATTCAGGCGAGCTGGTGTAGAATAGCGCACTAGCTGAAGCGCCGCTGGCACAATTTTTCCCTGTACGCGAATATATTCTAGATGCATCACTACCTCATCACCGAAGTGCTCGTACATGTGCTGAACTAACTTCAGCTCAGGGTCGTAGGGAAAAACGGTTTGCAAGTACGTCCAACGATCATCTGCATTGCGAGCGTGAAGTGTCGTGTGGTTCCAGGTAAACTCGCCAATGGCTGCGCCCTTGCTAGAAGCCTGTGAGTCTTTCTGGTAAGTCACTATGCCGCCACAGCCTGCAACTAGCTCACTCAATGCGATCCAATCGGCTTCGGAAACGATCAGCAAGGCCGCTGACTTTCCGTCGGGCAAGCTTTCTTTTAACGCACCAAAGTAGCTGGGAATGGGCCAGGCGTGAATGCTGATAAGTTTTTTAATGATGCCATCGGCGTCGCCTAGTGCCTGACCAAAGTGGGCCGCACTCATAAAATCATCAAAAACTGCGATCGCCTCTACCCAAGGATAAGCTGGCCCTAGAGGAATTTCGAGTTCGGTAATAATGCCATTTGTACCGTATGCATGATTCACCTGCTGCACCTCATCTCCGCGCAGTTCGATGACGCGCGGCTCATCTTCCATCGTCACCACGCGAACGGCTTGAACATTGCCTCGATCGGCGAGTTGCCCGTACATTACCGAGCCAATGCCACCGCTGCCGCCGCCTACAAATCCTCCGATAGTTGCGGTGCGATAGGTAGAAGGTGTCATGCGAATTTCCCACCCTTGAGGGCGAGCGATTCGATCGATCGCCGCCAGTTTAGCGCCAGGTTCTGCGCAGGCTCGGCCCGACTTCACCCACTTCACAGCGTTCATCACGCTCAGGTCTAAAATGACACCGCCTGCAAGCGGAATCGCCTGGCCATAGTTACCGGTGCCTGCCCCTCGAACCGTCAGTGGAAGCTTAGCAAAAACGCAGACCTGCGCAACTTTTAGAACCTCGGCTTCGGTTTTTGGCCTGACAACTAAGTCACCGACGCTATCGGCTAGCTGCTCTGCCAAAATAGGACTGAAATGATAGTAATCCTTAGAGAGCTTCGCCACTTGATCGGGAGCCAGGATAGTCTCTATCGGGTCTAGAAGCTGCGCGATCGCACCCCAATCCGCATCAATAGCTCGAGTCAAAGAAGGCATAGGAAAATTCATACCGCTCAAGCACTCAGCTCGAAAGACAACTGCTAAAAGATCATAACGTTAGCAAAGGCCCACGGGCTTAGAGCGCATCTCGATCAGCCACACCTCCTAGAATACGCAGATACGAGTAGAAGATGTACTGAATAATACGAGCAGCAGGCGATCGCAACCGTAATTTAAAGTGATTTTACGGAGTGAGAAACTCGACACAATGGCGATTATTGATAAGTAGGCAAACGCGAATGTGCCTACGCCTAACATGTTGCTATTTCTCACACCGCACTTCTATGCTGTCTGCAAATCCTTCTCAATTTCCGCTCTGGTCATATCTCAAGCAGCCCATCGGCATCCCTGGCTATAAGCTTATTCTCAGCCCAAGCAAGTTCTGGAATAAGCAAAAAATTCACTTCATCGAGCGCTGCTGGGTAATGTCTTATGTATCTGAAGAACGCTACCACGAAGAAGCGTAAACCGAGTCTAAAGCCAGAAAGCAGTTCAGTTAAACCATCAAATCGAAAGCGCCTCCTGATATCTTCACCGGAGGCGCTTTTTTATTACCTAGTCAGCTGTAAAGATCCTTCTAATCGCGACAGCCGCTATTCAACGCTGATATTACGGCTCAGCTCCTCTTTAGTCTGCTCCCAATCGTTGATTAGCCCAGTCGTCCACAGCCAGTTCTGGCTCAGCGTATCCTCACCAAACTCACCGGGGGCACGCTTTAGCACCTGCGAGTAGGCAGCAACTGCTCGATCTAGCAGCTCTGCGCGCTCACTGGGGTCAATCGCAATTTTTGACTGATCAAGCGCTGCCATCGCTAAACCGGCATAGGCATTAACGGCATACTCAGGTACAGATTGATCCGAAAAGTAGATAATGCCATTGGGCTGATCTACTGCTAAATCAATTGCTTTTTGAAACGTATCTAGCGCATTCTCAGGCTGGTTGACGGCAAGCTGAGAAAACCCTAGCGCCATCGTAAACTCCATCCAGTCAGATTCTTCTGCTAGCCCAGCCGACCAAGAGCGCATCGCATCAGCAGCCGCAAAGTCGGTGTTGCCCTGCCGAGCCAGTCCCCACTGCGCCCGCCCACGAAAGAAAGCCACAATGGGATCTCGCTCTTGCGTAGACTTGGCGTTATCTAGCGCGTTGATAGCCGCTTGATAGTCACCGTTGTCTATCAGCGTTTTTGTCGTCATCACAGCAGCATCTAAATTGTCGCTGTCGAAGGCGACTTCCGCCTGAGAAACCAGACGCTGCGCCTGTGAGGCTGTAACCGGGTTATTGATCACGCGCTGACTGCGCTGCTGCCACCAGGCGATCGTAGTGATACCCAACAGAGCGGCAAGTGCCAGCGAAGTGAGCGTTGGTAGCGTCAGCAGCTTGGTATGAAGCGTATGGCTTCGAGTCAGGCGCTCGCCCACCGCCTCTGGAGCATCCACCGCAGATGAAATATCGGCAGTCGCAGATGATGGCCCAGCAGAAGGAGAGACATCCCTTTTATTTTGGCGTTCATCGTTGAGGTCGCTTGCCGTCGGCTCGCCGTAAAATCCGCGAGGGGTTTCAATGCCTTCGGGTACGCGCAGTTCTCCATCCACTTCTACCGGAGCAAGGGGCACAGAGAGCCTTTTCACAACATCCTCGATCGGATCAGTATCGTTGTTATCAACTAAATCTTCGTTCACTTCACGGTCAGATAACTTTGCATCAAATAACGTTTTATCAGATAAGTGCGCGGTGGCATCACTTTCGGATTGAGGACGAGCGTTTGCCGTCTTTAGAGCGGAGGCCGGAATAGCTCTACGATTCGAGCGAGGCAGACTGATACTGGCTAACTCTGGCTCAGAAAACAGAAGATCGCCATAGGGATCGTTAGCAGAATCTAAAGCATCGGCGTTCTCAATTATGCGGATAGCTCTCACTAGGTAACCATCAAAAGAAGGCTGCATATAGAGCGTTGGCAGCGCCCAGTAGAACTGATGAGAACCGTAGGCTGAGATTAATCCTTGCCTGGTTCGATTCAGGCTTAAGTCTATAGACTGACCCTTTTTAAGATTGCGATAGAGTAACTGCGTAAAGGTAATAGCAACGTGATCAGGAATGCGATCGCTCATAGCAATCACACCTGGCATTCCCCGATTCACCAGCGCCTGTGCCAAATTACGCTCTTGCCATCCCTGCTCAGAGCTAGCACTATAGCTACCCCGACAAGAATTAAAAACCGCCAGCTTAATGCCGTTGTTTACCAGCAGCCCAGCTAAGTCTTCGCCACTCAAGCGCTCTGTCAGGCCAGTTTGATGGCTAACCAGGTAAAGATCACCGCCCGCATTACCCAAATTACTGTGCCCGGCGTAGTGCAGCACCTGATAGTTACCGCGATCTAGCTCCTGAGTGAGTTCTGCGCGATCCGGCTGCTCCAGAATCTTGAGCTGAACATCTAGCAGCGTTTCGTCATCGCTAGCACCATGGTTCAACCCTTCAGGATGCAGCTCAGACTGAAGGTGATAAACTTCCCGCTTCAGCTCTAGCCGTTCCTGATCGTCTGGAGAAGCAATCACCATCAAGATTCGCAGCACCTGCTTTGAATTCGTAGATGGCTTAGACGAAGCCGACCCGTGATGCCGTGCCAGAATATACCGGGAAAAGATTACGTCTGTCCCCGTTGCCAGGGGTAAGGCTCTAGCGTGCAACGCCTCCCAGGGCAACTGCTGAAGTCGGCTGTCCTTCATGCCAATCCGCAACCGCAGCAAATCCTGCCGATTTTGGGCCACGCCTTGAGCCGTTACCCAACTATCGTGTAGCTGGCCCTGAAACAGCGCATCGTGCAGCGTCTGACCCAACCTCACGAGGGTGTCATCAGCCGTTTCAGTGCTTTTTCGTCCGGACTGCCCGGCCCGACTAGGTAAAGTGTGTCGCAACTGTCCTTGTAGCAGTCCCAGCAGCGGATCGTGCATCAACGACTGCGTTTGCGCTAGCCATTCGGCGACTGGCCAATGCACCTTCTCCTCCGCTAGCTGTACACCTTTTTCCACATACTCAGTGCGAATGAGGTATTGATCGCCGCCCATTGCGGTGATGGATATTTTGAATTCCTGAATCACGGCCGATCTGTCCCCTGACTTGTACGTGGGATGGCTTTTAGGCAGCCACTGGTAATATAGCAGCGCCTTTTTCTACTTCTAGCGGTATCACCCTGGCTATTCTATGGTTTTTACTGAAGTCGCCTGTCAGTAAGCGCCAAGCAACATTTGATACAGCCAGCAACACCGCTCGAAGAAGCGCACTCTCACTTCTATAGTAGGGAGCGGATTTTCTTTCTCAAAACCGATTGGGACAGTTGCCCCTGCGCCCACTCAACCGACCTTCATAAAGATCACGAATAGATATCTAGCAGATGGACATCTAAGCGAGACTGAACCGCCGTGTATGCCGCCGGATACTAACCGGCGATCATCAAACATAGCCTCTGCTCTCTCGAGGAACTAGCTGAAGGTTCTTCGTACATTCGTATAACAGTGTTGATTCAGCGGGAGCGGAGGTAGTGCTGTAGTACCCAATTCCTATCGTGCTACGTAAGGCTTCTTTCAAAAGACGGGTTTTCATACGCCACCGAGACTCTCTTAATAATGAAGCAAACGTTAAGCCTCAAACTCTCAAGACACATTTGTAACGAGACGTGAATATTCTTCTCATAACCTAGTCTAAGCTATTTAAAGATTCATAAATCTCTACAGCCTGCAACCCAATACTTTCTAGCAATCTACTTCATTAGAAGCGGTTTCTCGTTGGGAAAAAGGTAGCAAACAGCCTTTCAATACTTTTTCTCTATATACCCTTTTGTATTGAGTGTCGGATGACTTCGTTACAAGTTGAAGCCAATCCCATTTCCGCCCAGTCGAAAGAAGCCCAGCCGGAAGACATTGCCACGGGCCAGGCGACTGTTCGCTCAAGCTTGAGAGCTTCCACGCTAGACGGCACTTTCTCTGCCGTTTTCGAAAACGTGGTTAGAGGCGTCTTAATCAGCAACTTTCTTCTGGGCCTAGGCGCAGGCGCTTTCGAAATTGGGATGCTCACCTCAATTCCAATGATGGCGCATCTTCTACAGCCAGTAGGTGCATACCTATCTGAGCGCACGACTAGCCGTCACCGGTATTGCCTGTGGATATATGGCGCATCGCGGCTGCTGTGGCTCCTGCCTGCCGCAGGTATCTTTGCATTTAGCCACGGATTATTAGACGCCCATCAGCTCTCGCTTTTAGCGCTGGTCGTACTGGCGCTCAGCAATGCCTTGGATTCTATCGGCTGTGCTTCCTGGGTGAGCTGGATGGCGGTGCTAGTGCCCGCACAAATTAGAGGCCGCTACTTTAGCTTTAGGCGATCGCTCTCCGGGCTAGCGGCCCTACTCACCATCCCAGCAGGAGGCTGGCTCGTCTCCCGGTGGATGGGTGGCGAAGTTGAAGGTTACGGTGTGGCGCTTATTGTTGCGGTCATCATCGGGCTTATCAGCTTGGGCTTTCAGTTTCAGATGAGAGATGTCGATCCGCAAAAGGAAGCCGCTGCCCATGTCAAAACCGCTCAGCAAGCCGAAAGCCAGCCTAAGCAAGCTAGCCTGCTAAAGGATCGAAATTTTTTGACGCTGCTGCTGTTCTTAGGGCTTTGGACATTCGGACTAAATCTTAGTGCGCCATTTTTCAACTTCTACTTACTCGATGTCCTCAAGCTAGACATACAGTGGGTCACGCTCTACAGCAGCGCGGTCTATGGCGCTTACTTTCTCACTATCGTGCTGTGGGGGCGTCTAGCTGACCGCATCGGTAATCGTCCGGTACTGCTGATCAACTGCTTGCTTACAGCGACCATTCCATTCCTTTGGATTTATACCGACGGCACACTTCTATCTGTGTGGCTTATTCTGCCATTGCTACATCTGGTTAAAGGCAGCACGCTCGCCGCAGTAGAACTTTGCCTGGGCAATATTCAAATGGAGCTAGCCCCCAAGGCTAGACAGTCTGGTTATTTTGCGATCGCAGCCGCCATCATGGGCATCACCGGCGCACTCGGCACGACCGCAGGCAGCTTCTTAGCAGAACTACCGGGCTTCGGGCTTCCCGCTCTATTTATGCTCTCAGCCATCGTCCGCTTACTGAGCCTGACACCTCTGATTTTTGTAGAAGAAGCGCGATCGCATTCCATTCGCAAAATTCTCCGCGTTCAGACCCAGAAATTCACCCAGACCAGCCAGCCCATCAGAGTAAAAATATAGTTACTCATCACTGCCTCAAAAGGCCGCTACAATCTGGAAGGTATTAAAGCCGTTCATTTGTACCACCTATGGTTGCAACATCTAGCCAAACAGCCGACCAGCAATCCAGCGGTAGCCAGCAGGGCCAGGCGGCGCTAGATAGAACAGAGCAGCTGCAGGCAATTGTCGATAGCTTAAGGCCCGGACAAAAATCTTTGGCTCAGTGGCGCTCAGGCCCGCTAGCAGTTTCCGCCGTCCCCGGATCGGGAAAATCAACCGGCATGGCTGCGGGCGCAGCGATCGCGATTGCCCATCACCAGCTTCACGCCCGCAAGCAGCTTGTCTTAGTTACCTTCACCCGCTCAGCCGCCGCCAACCTCAAGGCCAAAGTCCGCCAGCACCTCAAAGCGCTTTCTCTGCCACAAAACAGCTTCGTCGTCCACACGCTGCATGGACTCGCCCTCAACATTGCCACCCGCCACCCCGAAGTCTCCGGCATCAATTTGTCTTCTATCAGTTCGGAAGGCACCACGCTAATCTCGCCTACTCAGAGCCATCGCCTCATTCGCACCGCCGTTGAACGCTGGATAGATGAAAATCAAACGGCATATCAGACGCTAATAGAAGGGCAAAGCTTCGACGGAGAAGATGCCGAACGGCTGCGGCGACAGTCTGTGCTTAGAACCGAAGTGCTGCCAGATTTGGCTTATACCGTTATTCACGAAGCCAAAAGCTCAGGGTTGTTACCCAATGCGCTCGCTGAAATTGCTGAGCAGATGGTTTTTAGCATCGAAGAAGGCGCAGCTGATTACGCAGTCGTTTCTATCGCCGCTGGTCTTTACGGCCATTATCAAAAGCTGCTGGAAGACAATAGCCTAATCGACTACGACGATATGATTCTGGCAGCGCTCAAGACCTTGGAAGAGCCGGCCCTTCGGCAGCTGTGGCAAAGTCGCATATTCGCCATCTTCGAGGACGAAGCGCAAGATTCCTCCCCACTGCAAACTCAACTGCTAGAAATTTTAGCCGCCGACCCAAAAGATTCAACGCAGCGAAACATCGTCCGAGTCGGCGATCCTAATCAGGCAATCAACTCTACGTTCACGCCTGCCGACCCGGTATTTTTCAATCAGTTTTGCGATCGCGCTCAAGAAATCGGTAGGCTCGCCACCATTGAACAAGCCGGGAGAAGCTGCGATCGCATCATGAGTGCCGCCAACACCACGCTTCACTGGGTCAACCAGCACAGCCCCATTCAGCCCTTTAGAGCGCAGGATATTCTGCCCGTTGGCCCCCACGATCCGCAGCCTAACGCCAATCCTGACCCGATTGGCGAAGGCGTAGAGCTAGTCCGCCCTGCCAGCGTTATCGAAACGGCCAAGGCCATCGCCAAGCGCTTAGCTCAAGCATTCGCAGCAGATAAAACCCTTAGCGCTGCAGTTTTAGTCAGAGAGAGCCGCCAGGGAACCTTTTTGCGCAAACTTTTAGAAGACCCCGAGCAGCTTGGATTTGATTTCGCTGAAACGGGGATTAAAATTTACGATGTAGGCGCGCGCGATCGCAAATCTCACATTCCCGGTGAGATGCTTGCCCTCATGCAGTTCATCGAGCGGCCCCACTCTCCAGACAATCTCAAAGCCGCCCTGCGTGTCCTCGTCTCTCGTCAGCTCGTCCCCACTCAAGATCTAAACCCGCTCGCCACTAATCCAGAACAGTTTCTCTACCCTGGCCCGCTCGATACGCCATCTCAAACGCCGTCTGCCCAGCAAGCCCGTCGATACTGCGCTGCCCTCCTTCGCGCCCGGTTAGAACTCCCCGCCTATCACCTCATTCCCTTCCTCGGCCTGACTCTAGGCTACGACCAAAGCGAACTTGCCACCGCCGACAAGCTCGCCGCCCGCATCGCCCAACAAACATTAGAAGACAGCACCCTTGCCGCTATGCTGTTTGCCCTACAAGAGCTATTGGGCACCGAACGATTCCGCGCCGTAGAAGCCGAAGACACAGAGTCGCAGTACACCCGCACCGGTCGGCTCACCATCATGACCATGCATAAAGCCAAGGGACTCGACTGGGACATCGTTTGCCTGCCTTTTCTACACAAACGCAATCTTCCTGGAGAAGCCTGGGTGCCTCAGCAAATGCAGTTCCTCGGCAACTTCTCACTCGATGAAGTCGCCCGCGCCCAGCTTCGCGCCTACACCCACGCCACCTACGCACAAAATTACAGCCCAGACCCTATTCCCAACATCGAAACCGCCTGGCAGCAGGCTAGCAATCTCAAAAAAGCTGAAGAATATCGGCTGCTCTACGTCGCCATGACGAGGGCAAAAAAGCTGCTGTGGATGTCAGCGGCAAGGCAAGCCCCTTTTACCTGGAGTAAGCCCGAAAACTTGCAGGATGCCGAAGTGAGTCCGATTTTCCAAGCACTCTCACAAACGCTGTAAACGCTTACCGGCTCAAATGCGCTTCAGCCGCAACCTGCTTGCGTTTTTTCTTACCGCTCTTCTGATTTCGCTGTTCTATCGGGCACTTAATTCCCCAGTACTTTGCGGCAGTCGCCATATTCATCTTTAGCAAAGACTCACAGCCCAAACGGAGCGATCTAGCAGGGCGAGTCGGCTCTGCAGGTATCCTTCTCATAATTTCACAGGCGATCGCATAGGCCAGCGGTGGCGGCACCGAATTACCAATTTGCCTAGCCCCGTGCCACTTTGTTTCCTGAAATCGAAACCAATCTGGAAACCCATGCAGGCGAGCCATCTCTCTAACGGTGACGCAGCGAGCATACTGATAATGAATGGGCCTAGGACTAGTAAATGATCCTCTAGCAGAATCGGTTCCAGCCCGCAGCGTATTAGAAATTCCGTAGGGCGATAGGCGCAAGAAGCGGGATATTGGCTCTTTTGTACCGGGTTCAGTCCGAGCAAAGCGACTACGAGAAACCGAAGTATGTAACGTGCGACGGCTACTCGTAAGCTGCTTATTGTTCCATTTTCTCCGATAGCCATATCGCCAGCTTTCAGCGTTGCTACATCGCATCAGCGCCGAGTAGCCTCTAGCCCTTTTGAGATAGTCAGAAGGCACTTCATCACAAAACAGTAGCTGATCGAATCGTTCGGCATCGGGCAGATCGTCTAAAGCATCTAGGCAAGTAACCGGCGATCGCAATGGCTCAGGATAACTAGGCAGATCATCAAACCGCCTTGCGCCTATCAAAAACAGCCGTTCTCGGCTCTGCGGCACACCGTAATCCTTAGCATTCAATACCTGCCAGGGTTGCAGTACCGAATAGCCTGCCCGACCAAATTCCTCAATCACCTCCTCCAAAAAGCTACGGTGCTTTTGGAGAGTTAGCCCCTTCACGTTCTCAAACAGAAAATGCGACGGCTGTAGTTCTCCTACTAACCGAATGAACTCTCTTACTAAAGAATTTCTAGGGTCATCTAAAGCTCTACTGCCGATAATCGAAAACCCCTGACAGGGCGCGCCGCCAGTCACCACGTCAATCGGCGTTGCCGCACTTAATCCAGCCGCTTTTCTAATATCGCTACCGCTAATCTCTCGAACCGATCTTGGAATAACGGCGCACTGTGGAAAATTGAACTTATGAACGCAAGCGTGAACCGGATCGACCTCTACTGCGGCCACCACGTCAAAACCTGCCTGTTCGAACCCAAAGCTGAGTCCACCCGCTCCCGCAAAAAGATCGACAACAATAGGTCTAGAACTGTTCACAAGCTTAGAAGTATCAGCAACTCACGTGGGTCGGCGTCAATAAGCGCAATCGACGCCGACTCGGATGACACATTCTATCAAGCGGCTACTCAACCGCTCTAAATGCCTGCATCTCTTAATGTTGCGACTCTTAACGCTACGTCTTTTACAAATATGGCGGCTTATCTATACCGGCCAATCTACCTATATCTGCCAATCTATAGCGCAGACATCATCTATGGATTTTCTTTAAGCACCGGCTTGCTGTAAACCTTGTCACAGCGGTCCGTCTCTACACCGCTTTTGGGCATATACCCATTTTGCTCGTACAGCTTTACCGCTTCAGTGAGCACGCTTGCCGTTTCTACCCATACTTCGCCAAAGCCCTTATCCGCAGCGGCTTGTTCTAATTCACCAAGCAAATGTCGGCCTAAACCCTTTCCCCGAGCAGTCGGCAGCAAGTACATCTTACGAATCTCTGCCGCATTCTCTCCGCGCTCAATTGGCAGATAGCCGCCCGTTCCCACAATCTCGCCAGCCTGCTCTACCACCCAAAACTCACCGCCCGTCTGCCAGTAATACGTCTCCACTTCTACCGCATCGCGATCGCTGCACCCACAGCCGTCTGCTTCCCAGCCCAAGCCATACTCAGCGAGCACGGTCTTCACGACATGAGCTGCCGCATCGCGATCGCCAACGACCCAATCTCGAATCAAAAATTCTTTAAAAGAATGATGCATATCCTTAGCTGTGCACCCGAGGCTCAGGGTGCAGCGTCCTCAAAATTTCACTTTCGCGCTCAGCAATCTCAGCGAGTCGTTCGTTCACCAAGTCCACATCAAAATAAGTTGTCGCTAGCACCCAATAGCTGCCGTAGTGCCGAGCTTCCGACGCCATCAACGACCGATAAAACTTTGCAAGCTGAGGGTCCAAGCAGTGCTGTCCCAATAATCCTAAGCGCTCATGACTGCGAGCCTCTATTAAGGCCGACACCAGCAACAAGTCCAGCATTCGATCCGGCTCGTTCTTACGCACGCACTTTTTTAGGCCCGCACCATACGGCGGTGGCGTCACTGGCTGAAGCGGCACGCCCCGCTTATCTAGCCACTGGTTAACCTGCTCGTAATGGCTCAGCTCTTCTTGCGCGATCGCCGTCAACTCTCTCACCAACCGATCGCTCGACGGATAGCGCGACATCATCTGAATCGCCGTACCCGCCGCCTTACGCTCACACTGCGCATGGTCTAGCAAAATCGTATCCATATTAGCAATCGCTTGCTCAACCCAAGCCTGCGAAGTCGGCTCTTTCAAAAACTTTACTATCGGCCTAGCCGCCGTCGCATCAGCAAAAATTGCAGCAACCATAACCGTGAATACAGCGGTAAAGAGACACCAAAAATATAGCGCTATTTGCTACGCAAATGCTTGACCAAGCCCTCTAGCCCAAGGCGATAGCTATCTGACCCAAAGCCGCTAATTTGACCCACCGCCACTGGCGCAATATACGAATGCTGCCGAAAGGCTTCTCGCTGATGAATGTTGCTCAGATGGATCTCTACCGTTGGCAGGGCAACCGCCGCGATCGCATCTCGAATGGCCACGCTCGTGTGCGTATAGGCTCCTGGATTAATCAAAATACCTTGGTGTAAATCCAGCGCAGCTTGAATCTTGTCCACCAGAGCACCTTCATGGTTTGACTGAAAAAAAGTCAGCGTAGCCTCTAAAGACACCGCCGTTTTTTCCAGCTCACGGCTGATATCCTGGAGCGTCTGAGAACCATAAATGGCTGGCTCTCGCTTACCCAACATATTCAAGTTGGGCCCGTTCAGTACCAAAATGCTCAGCAAAAGCTCAATCCAAAAATAGCCAACCTACCGGCGACCGCGACTGCGCTCATCTACCGGAATCGGAATGGGTTCTTGCTCAGGCTGCGACTGCGGACCAAACAGAGCGTCCATCACCTTGTCAATCCATTCGCCGAGCCTTTCTAGGGCCTTGTCAATGTAGTCCATGAGCTAGATCGCTCCCTCTCATATTCTTTCAAATTCTCGCAGCAAGCAGCGCAGGCTATTGTTACTGGAGGCACAAACGGGAGCTAAGGAAACAGTTCTTTTCCAGTTCTTTCTCAAGAGCGCGCTCCGCTTATGTAATCTATGATAGCCAATCAACTGAGCGAATTGAGCAAACTTGCGTGAGAATTTAATGGTTTCAGCCCTTTTTACAGAGCTACGCTATGCCAGAAGACGGAGTATCGACTACCTAGAAAGTATACGTAGAAGCACTTTCATAGCGACTAAAGAATAATCAGACAGTTATTAAAAATTTAGTTGTTAGAAATCCAGTTGCTAAAAATCCAGTTCTTAGAGATCCAGGCATCAGGAATCCATTTAGTCAGACATCCATTAGCGCTAGTCGAATTAAATTTAGCGCGCTCAAAGCGCTTCTCTCGCGAATGCGCTCACGCGTCCAGTCTTCGCCAAACAAAAACTTTTCAGCCCTAGCGCCCGCGTCAGACGCAATGCCAACGTACACAAGCCCCACTGGCTTCTCTACGCTACCGCCACCCGGCCCCGCAACGCCTGTAATGCTAAGGCCCCAATCTGTACCCAGACGGTTACGCACCCCTTCAGCCATCGCGACCGCCACCTTCGCACTCACGGCCCCCTCTTTAATCAAATCCTGCTCGCTTACGCCCAGCGCAGACTGCTTAACCCGATTGTCGTAAGAGATAACCCCACCCCAAAAGTAGCTAGAGCTGCCCGGCGTCTCGGTGATGAGCCGCCCCAAACCGCCGCCAGTACAAGATTCAGCTACGCTTAGCGTTTGCGATCGCCTCAGCAGCAGCTCGCCCGCCACCGCCGTCAAACTCTCGTTGTCCTGTCCGTAATAATGCTTTCCCGCTATCTGCCGAATTTCAGCCGCCACCGGGTCAATTAGCGCATTCGCCGCGGCTACAGAATCTGCCTTAGCCGAAAGCCGCAGCTTCACCTCACCCTCATTCGCATAGGGAGCCACCGTTGGATTCTCTAAATCCAGCAGCGAACCGACTTTCTCTGCCAAAGTAGATTCGCCAATCCCCCAAAACTTCACCGTTCGGCTGTGAATTACCCCAGCAGCCCAACCGCTCTGCTTCAAGTAGGGAACAGCCACAGCCTGCCACATCGCTTTCATTTCTCCAGGCACACCTGGAAAGGTCAAAATCGTCAGGCCCTGGCGCGGCTGCCAAATAACGCCCGGTGCTGTCCCCATTGCGTTCCACAAAATGTCCGCATCTTCAGGTAGCTGCGCCTGGCGACGGCTGCTTTTAGAAAGCTGATGACCGCGCTTAGCGAATTTTGCTTCTAAATCAGCAACAATCTCTGAACGCTCTTTTAAAGGTGCCTCAAAAAAATCAGCCAGCGACGCCAGGGTTAAATCATCTGGCGTTGGGCCTAGTCCGCCGGTGAAAATAATCAGTCTGGCTCTTTCGCAGGCGATCGCCACCGCTCTTTGAATTCGCAGCGGATTATCGCCCACCACCGTTTGGTAGTGATGCGCAATGCCCAAGCTAGCGAGCTGCTGAGCCAGATAGCGCGCGTTGCCATTTAAAATATCGCCTAGCAGCAGTTCCGTGCCGACGCAGATAATCTCAGCGCTTTTCAGCTCTGACAAGAGAGCGTTATTCGATAAAGTTGGGTCACGATCGCGAGAAGTTTTGGGCATTGCACGGCTATCTCGCGTGGCGCATTGCTCGCCAGCCGGTGTAGCTCAGCAGCGCGGTAGAGGCAAAAACAAAAGGGACGCCAGCTCTAAGACCAGAAAATGCAACGGCCAGGCTCCCAACCCAAAGGGCCAGCGCATAGATAAACAAAACGGTAAAGCGATGAGAAAAGCCTGCATTCAATAAGCGGTGATGTAGGTGACGCTTATCAGCTACAAAAGGCGATAGACCGCGGCGCAAACGCAGCAAAATAACGGTGGACATATCTAGAATTGGAACGGCCAAAATCAGCGAGGGCAGCAATACCGCAACCGTCGTTACGCTTTTTACCAAGCCAATAACGCCAACGCCCGCCAGCGTGAAGCCAATAAAATAAGCGCCGCCGTCGCCCATAAATATTTGAGCTGGGTTGAAGTTGTATTTGAGAAATGCGATCGCCCCACCCGCCAGCGCTGCTGCAATCAATGCCGCCGCTGGCTGGCCCATATACAAACTCACCACTAGCATCAGCACTGCTGCAATACCCGAAACGCCAGCAGCAAGACCGTCTAGACCGTCAATCCAGTTGATAGCATTCGCCATGCCCACCAACCAAAAGATAGTAACCAGCAGACTCATCCAGTCCGGCAATGTTGTAATGCCTATCATTGGCAGCGTTAAGAAATTAATGGCTACGCCAACCTTCCAGGCCACCGAAGCTACCATCGCCTGCACGATCAAACGGCTAATGGCAGACAGGCCAAACAGATCGTCGATCAAACCAATTAAGAAGAAAGCCAGACCCCCAATCGTCACGCCCCAAACAGCATACTCAGCCTCCGGCTTCAGCGGCAGTCCGTCTGTCCCAATAAAGCCGCCTGACGCCCAAACAATCAGCAGCGCAATCAGCACGCCAAAGAAAATAGAGACACCACCTAGTCGAACCATTGGTTGACTATGCACTTTTCTCTCATCAGGTAAATCGACTCGTCCGCTAGCAAGCCCAGCTTTTTTAACAATTGGAGTCAGTATCAGAACAACAATCGCTGAGATTACAAATGCGAATAGATGGTAAAAAGAAAACGCCATCAGGACAGAGTGTGTAAGGTTGGCAGGGCTATGAGCGATAACTAAAAGACAAAAACTGAGTGCGCTGTTCTCACGGGCAAACGGTCGTAGCGCACTCGGCGACAGTATACCCCGTTACTTAGCACCCAACGAGCGAAAATTATCAGCGGTCTCTCATATAGATTAAAAGAAGTTGTTGAGTTCAGAACAGGGTGTACTGCTATAAAACTTCTATAAAAAAGCTCCCAAGCAACCCGAAGCTGCTTAGGAGCTTTTTTGAGATATCATCCGATCAGCAAAGTCCGGCAGATAAGATCCAGCAGATAGATCTAGCCGGAAGAGCAATAGGCTATACCAGAGCTGGCTCAGCGATTTGCAGATGGGGATAAAGTGGGAAGCGATCGCACAAATTCAGCACCCGCTGCTTGCACGCTTTCTCCATCGAGCTGTCCTCTGGATTTAGCAACCGATCCGCCAGGATGTTTGCAATCTCGACAAACTCGCTCTCGCCCATGCCGCGAGTCGTCATAGCAGGCGTACCTAGGCGCAAACCGCTCGTCACGAAAGGCGATTCAGGATCGAACGGCACCGTATTTTTGTTCGCCGTAATATTCACCTCACTCACTAGCGCATCGGCAACTTTGCCCGTCATGCCAATCGAGCGCAAGTCCATTAATACCAGATGGTTATCGGTTCCGTCCGAAACAACTTTAATGCCCCGCTTCTGTAGCTGAGCCGCCAACGTCTGGGCGTTCTTAATCACCTGCTGGCAGTACTCCTTAAAGGCGGGCTGTAGCGCTTCGCCGAACGCAACGGCCTTAGCGGCTATTACATGCTCTAACGGGCCACCCTGGCTACCGGGGAACACAGCCTTATCAAACTTTTTACCTAGATCCACATCGCGCGTCATAATTAGACCACCGCGCGGGCCTCTTAGCGTTTTGTGTGTTGTGGTCGTTACGACATCGCAATGGGGCAGCGGGTTAGGATGACAGCCCGTCGCAACGAGGCCGGCAATATGCGCGATATCAGCCATCAAGTAAGCGCCCACTTCATCTGCGATCGCCCGGAACTTATCAAAGTGAATTGTTCGAGAATAGGCCGAGTAGCCACAGATAATCATCTTAGGCTGATGCTCTATCGCAATCTTGCGAATCTCCTCATAGTCCAACGCTTCAGTTTCCTGGCTAACGCCGTACTGCACGACATTGAACCATTTGCCCGAAAAGTTTACTGGCGAACCGTGAGTTAGGTGTCCGCCATGAGACAAATCCATTCCCAAAATGGTATCGCCCGGTTTTAACAGCGCCAAGAACACCGCAAAGTTAGCCTGCGCTCCTGAATGAGGCTGCACGTTTGCGTGCGCAGCGCCAAATAGCTGCTTCACCCGATCGATCGCTAGCTGCTCAGCCTGGTCAACAAATTCGCAGCCGCCATAGTAGCGCTTGCTCGGCAGACCTTCCGCATACTTGTTGGTCAGCACAGAGCCCTGAGCCGCCATCACCGCCGCAGAGGTAAAGTTCTCACTAGCGATTAGCTCTAGGTGAGTCTGCTGTCGGTTCAGCTCTTTGCCAATAATGCCTGCGATCTCTGGATCGCTCTGATTCAAGAAGTCAATATTTGCCTTCGTCATTAATTACCTCTTCAGTTTCTTTTCGGCGCTTGAGGTTTTTTATGATAGCTCGTTAGAAACCTGCGTACCGAGCCGGATACGACATTTTCTATGAATGAAGAACATAGAACTCAATCTAAGATAAAGCAGGGCATAAGAGAACCTAGCGGGAATCGTTTCAGAATGTAACGCTTTGAAACATATAATAAGAAGGTTAAAGGCTGTACCGGTAATAGTAGCTACTGACAATTGAGCCTTTAGGCTAATTTTTCAAAGCTAGTTTTGACACATACCTTACGGTTCAGCTAGCCCCAAGCACTGTTGACGTATAAAGTAATGGAAGCAGTCTACTGAATTTCTTAGTCTACTGAGTTTCATATAGACGACTGTTTTTAAAAGTAACGGTGCTGTCAAGACAAGCGATCGCTCTTATCTCCTTCGCCAGGCAGATGGTTGCGTTAGCAAGTCAATATCTAAGCCACAGGTCGCTCCTTAAGCAATTGGGTATTTAAGCCAACTGCTTAATTCAAAGGATGAGGCCAGGAAGCTTTTGGTTAGGTTGGCCCCTGCCGCTGTCCATTTTTTCCCAGTTTGAGGCGTTGATGCTGCAACTGACCCACCCTTCAACTACGACCGCCGCTCCTAAGTTTGTGCCCTTAGAGGAGTCTTACGAGCGATGTCGTCAGATTACGGCAGAATATTCCAAAACGTTTTACACGGGAACGTTGCTCATGCCCGAGGCTAAGCGCCGGGCAATTTGGGCGATCTACGTTTGGTGTAGACGCACAGACGAACTAGTTGACGGGCCGCAGGCGAAGTATACAACCGATAGCACATTAGACCATTGGGAAGACCAGCTTGAAAGCTTATTTGCCGGGCGGCCCAAGGACGATCTAGACGTGGCGATGGTAGACACGCTAGATCATTTTAATTTGGATATTCAGCCCTTCCGAGACATGATCTCAGGGCAGCGGATGGATCTTAAGCAGTCGCGCTACGAGACCTTTGAAGAACTGAAGCTCTATTGCTACCGCGTAGCAGGCACCGTAGGGCTAATGTCTACAACCGTTATGGGCATGGACAGCGCCATCAATGCAGCGCCCTGGCGTAAAGCAAACCCGATTATTCCACCTATCAAAGAGGCGGTAGGGCTAGGTATTGCAAATCAGCTCACTAATATTTTGAGAGACGTAGGTGAAGATGCTCGGCGCGATCGCATCTACTTACCCTTAGAAGATTTAGCCCTTTTCGATTACACCCCAGAAGACCTGTTCAACAGCGTCATCGACGATCGCTGGAGAGCGCTCATGCGTTTTCAAATTCAAAGAGCGCACAAATACTATCAGGAAGCCGAGACAGGTATTGGCAGACTTCATCCTGATGCAAGATGGCCCGTTTGGACGGCGCTAATGCTCTACCGCAAAATCTTAGACGTGATTGAAGAGAATGACTACGACGTATTCAACCGTAGAGCCTTCGTGCCTAAGCTCCGTAAGTTTAGATGTTTGCCAGAAGCGCTGATTAGAGCCAGGGTGCTGTAGGTTCTACCTAGCGAACAAATCGTATCAGACATAGAAAAGCCTCTTACTTGAACAGTAGGAGGCTTTTTGCAAAGACTATAAACGGCCTCGCAACCTACTTCTTGAAGAAATGGTTATGGGTCATGGCCAACGTAAAAGGAGTTTGCTAAGAGGGCGTTGTCTGCGCCGCCAACATCTCCTTCAACTTCGCCAAATCTTGCGCCCAGCGAGGATCGGGTTCTGCCGCCGCCGACTGAGTTTCTGAGACAACAACCGTGTTACCGCCTTTGCGTCCGCCTTTCTTACTGCGACGAGCACCGCTGCTGTCACCGCTCGAAGATCCTTCCTTGCTATCTTCTTTCTCGGTGCGAGGCATTGCCTTTTCAACTTTTAGCGTCGCATCTTGAAACGTAAAGCCGTTGTATTTCTCCACTAGCGCGTCGGCCACTTCGTCAGTTTTAGTTGTGACAAAGCCAAACCCGCGACATTTGCCTGTCTTACGGTCTGAGATGAGTTTTACAGACACCAAGTCTAAATTATCTTCCGCAAAGATAGCCTCAAAAGCTTCGGGTTCAAGGTCGCGGGGCAAATTACCAAAATACAAACGAACAGACATCAAGAGTACCTTCTAACTTCTTAAATATGGTCTATAAACATCGAAAAGTTTCAGAAGCACTTAGGACAACCACGTCTGTACATTTCTATTGAAAAAGTTCACGGCGCTTCGTCGCAAAACTACGAGAGTTTTTCTGCTACTACGCTGCTTCGAGATTGACAAGTTGCGCAATTACCTAGCTGTAGAATCGCCCAAACAATTTAAAACTTTCCTCTTAGCGAGCGGATTTCTAACGGTTGTCTGCGATGCTGCCTGCCAGACTTTGTTGACGGATAGCTCAACCGGGCTAAGACCGTGTAAAACGGGCAATTGCACAGAAGAATATATTCACCTGCTGGCTTTCTTTAAAGTATCACGATGACCGTAGTCACACCAGCGTTAGCAAGACAATAGATCACCTCAAATGTTGGAAGAATAAGGTCCTATAGCCATAAAAAAGCCAGCCGGAGAACCGACTGGCTGAGTTGCTGTGTTGAGAGTAGGAGAACCCATGAAATAAGTTCTTGTGAGAAATGTAGCACTCTTTTGAGACAGTTCGCAACATTTCTTCATTAAAGAGAGCCAGATGACCGCTCAAGCTACGGGCAAAGGGAAAGCCAGCGGAGTTGGCGTGGGTAATGGATTTAACCAGACTTGAGCAGTAGCCATAGACCCAAGCTGCTCAGAAAAGTGGCGATCGCCAGAGAAAAAATGGGATGAGCTGCTGACAGTATCACTCCATTTCCCAACCGAATTTTATCCACGTCAATCCACGGACGATTTCCTCGGCGAAACCAGCCCAACAGTTGCACAGAACTGCCTATAGGAACAGCCGGTCTTGTGCCTAGCCGTAAGCAGTTGCTCAGGGGGCCAAGCGCCGAGAAAAAGCGCAGCTTTAGCAATCCGTTCGCAGTCTTCAAAAGCAGATCTTGGCCCAGCCAGTTCGCGATACCGGGCCTACCTAGAAGAGTACCCGATAGATTAGTCGGGACGCTTTCAACCGGAAGTAGCTCAGGTTCGCTTAGCCAACTGGGCCAGTCTGTGGAAGGTGGCTGATCGAATGACAGATCGGGAAAGAATCGGTTAATTCGCAAAATAATGCCGATACCGGTACTGAGCAAAACGCAGCACTCAAACAGGGCCAGATCTTGGTGCATCCAGGCAAGGAACGGCCAGTCCAGTCTGTCTCCGATTGCTCCTACACCTAAAAGCACAACCCCAATAGCGAGTCCGATCGCTGCGCTGAAGTAGGGCGTTCCCTGGCTTAGCAGCCTTAACCAGTCCTGCTGACGCAGCCCTTTACGGCCCTGATTTCGACTGGGATGCTGAGCTTCAAAGCTCAATTCTGCATCGAGCTTCCAGTGCTGAGCATAGGCCGCAAGTAGCGCCAGGCGATCGCCCAATGGCGGATGCGAATCTAGCAAGCTCATCCAAGCCCGTACCGGATTCAGGCTATCCCACGCATAAAGCTGGCCTAGCGGATAACGCTCGTATAGCTGATAGCGACATAGATCGGGCGCTACCGGCATCAAGATCGCAGCACTCTCAACTAGCGCAGGCGTACACCCTTGTTCTTCTATCGCTTTAGCCGATCCGAAAGAGACCTTACCCAAGGCGCGAATTAGTCCGTTAGGATTGCCAGTTAGTTCACAAGTTTGGCGATCGCCGTAATAAGTTCGAACCTTAGCTAGCCACAGGCTCGGAATTTGCAGCAGCCAAAAAACGCAGTAGCTCAACGTTGAAACCACGCCTGTTGCCAGATTAAGAGGTTTACTTTGCCGATTGCCCCACAGCGCCAAACGCCAATAACCCTGATGAAATAGCTGAAGTACAAAGCCACAGACGGAGAGTATCGGCCAATGCAGGCTTTTCCACTGCGCCATTTCGTAAACAGCCAAAGCCGCAATCTCATCTGCTTCGAGCTGAGTCAGTAATCCTTCACTCATCACGAGTCGGGCATTTCGGGGCAGCCAGCCCACCGAAAAAATGAGCGGCACGTCGGTCGGTAGCTGCCAAAGCTTAGGGAGCGGCCAGCGCCTTTGACGGCAGCATTGGGAAATCAGCCTGACTGCTTCAGCCGAGTGGGGTCGCAGCGCGTTGAGCGAGAAGGACTGGCGATCGCACACTAGACGCAGCCAAATGTCCCATAGCCAGGGAGAGGCAATCGCCATCATGCCTAAAGCGCCTAGCAGATACCAGGTCGCATCGTACAGCGGAAAAGGTCGCACCCAGCCCAACAGCGGCAGACCAGACACAAAGTTTAGGTAACCGTTGAGAATGGCGATCGCACTATTTAACAAATATCGCGCCAAAAAATAGAAGCTAACCGCCCCAGCGACTTGAGCGGCCCATAGCTTTCCTGTTCGAATTCTGCCGAGCGATCGCCCCTTTTCAAGTCGCCCAGCATAGCGCCATCCCACATCGGCCAAAACGGCTGAATCCGTAGCCGCAGGTGCCGTGGTGTCAGCCTCTAGCTGATCGTTCAAACGCGCGTAGTGAAAGATAGATCGAGCGGCTGTCTTCTGCCCCAGCAATTCATTCTTCAGCGGAACAGTCTTGCGACCTGCGACAGAAGAGCCTGAGCTAGCGCCAGCCGCTTCAGCAGCATCCGCAGTAGTAGTAGAAACTGGCGGTATAGAGATTTCAGGAGCAAAAGCTAGCGGCGTTGTAGCGGCAGATGGCGTGACGGCAGATGGCACAACGGCAGAAGATGGTGGCGTTAGTGGCGTAAAGCCAGATAGTCCCACCGAAGGAGGCTGAGCTTCATTATCCGCAGGCAAGGCGGCGCTGACGCTTACCATTCGCCGTTCAATTTTGGCCAATGTCGCTTTCGACCACTGCTGAACAGGTAGTTGAGAACTCTGACCTATCTTCTTACAGAGCTTCTCAGCCTCACTCCAGTCGCGCTGAGACATATAAACGCGAACTAAACCCATACCGGCTTTAAGGCGATAGGCCCGATTGCGTAGCAGCGGCTTAAGCGCTGCGATCGCCTGTTCGTATTCGCCCGCCTTATAAGCCGTAATACCAGCTTTGAGCAACCGTTCTGAGTCTGCGGTATTGTTCATAGCCTTCTCGTCGGTAGCATTTCGTCAGCAGTATCTTTAAGGGATACCCAAAACAGCCCGTCTTCAGCGCAGATATTGGCAAACTGGGGAAGCAAATCTCCATAGAAGTGACAGCGCTTTTAAGCAATTACATCGTCCACACCTTATTATTAAGAAACGGTTAATAAACCGCTGCGGATTGGCATCCTAAGACAGCTCACTGCACTCAATTCTTCGATAATGCTTCAATGACCGACGCCTCAATTTTAGTTTTGCTCGCCTCCGTTAGCTTCGCCGCTTGGTTTATCAGCATGTTGGTAGGCGGAGGAAGTCCGCTAATTTTGATTCCGATGGTAACGCTGCTGCTAGGTGCTCAATCCGTCGCGCCGGTGCTCACTATCGGCAGCGTCTTAGGCAATGCTCAGCGAGGCCTATTGCTGTGGAAACATGTCGACTGGTCGCTGACGCTTTGGCAAGTCCCTGGCGTTGTAACGGGTTCGCTATTAGGTGCTTATGCCTTTACTCAGATAGAGGCTGAAGGTCTTCAGATATTTATTGCGATCGCGCTCCTCTACTTAGTGCTTTATGCCTTATTGCGTGATCGCCTAAACCTGCCCGCCTTCAGCTTTCAGGCTTGGCACTTTTTGCCGCTAGGTTTTTTGAACGCGATCGCCTCCGGACTCATCGGTAGCACAGGGCCAATTCTAAATCCTGCGTATTTGAGCTACGGGTTAGAAAAAGAGAGTATGGTCGCCACTCGGGCAGCGAATCTGACGCTCACGCACACCGTCAAAATTTTGGCTTACACAGCGCTAGGCGTTCTTTCACCTAAGCTAGTCGGCTATGGGTTAGTCATTGGCCTAGCAGCGCTGCCAGCCAACTGGTTAGGTAAAAAAGTACTAGAGCGCATGAGCGCCGACCAGTTTCAGTTTGCGGTGGTCAGCTTCATCGGGCTTAGCGGCATCTGGATGCTTTGGCAGCAGCGAGCCTTCTTCGTGCATTGAGCCATGTGCATTGAGCCATGTGCATTGAGCCATGTGCATTGAGCCAGAGTGCTTCAGCTGTCTAGTCTTTTTCTAAAATGCTTTCTACTAGGCTGTAAAGACTTTCTTCTCCCTCACCCGCCATCTGTCGTTCTTTAAGGTCGATTAACCCTTGAGCTAGCTGAGTGGCGTTCTCTTTGTATCGAGTGTTGGCCGCTAGTAAGTCGGTAAATACTTCTTGTTCTACTTCTAATCGAGTAGCATCTTCTGCAATTGGAGAAGCAAAGGCGGCTTCGTCCACGTCGTAGCGCAGTAAGAATATCAAAGCTCCACTAAGGGCTTTTAGCGTCTGCTCTAGCCCTTTCGTATCCAGCTCTAAGCGATCAAACCCGATGGTGCCATGGATACGTAGCTCCACGATGGGACTGGTTTCAGGGCGGATTTCTTTAGATTTAATAGATTTTTCGATCAGGGCGATCGCGCCCTCTTTCACCGACTCCAGCTCATCATGGCTAGTCAGCTTCAGCCGCAGCCGCACAATCGGCCTCTGCTTATAATCGGTCTTCAGCTCAGCGCGAATTCCGTTCTCATCAATCTCAACCAAGTAAGCGCCGCGCTCAAACTGGCCTTCCTCAATGTTGTTCGCTTCTATAGATCCTGGATTAAAGATCCAGCCTTCTTCCGTATAGTTTTTATGGATGTGACCTAGCGCCAAATAGTCTAATCCAGCTTTCTTCAAAGGCAATAATTCGCTATAGCGCAAGGCCCCCGAATACCGAGCGATCTGGCCTTCTAGTCCGTGATGAAACAGCAAAATTGATGGCCCCGGCGCAGGCGGCAGCTCGACCATATACTCAGCAATTTGCTCAATCGCCCTAGGCGCAGCCGCACCGTACCAGCTAGAACCCAACACGCGAACGCCGCAGTCAAGATCGATATAGCCGCCTCGACGACTCTCTTCATCCCAAGGGGAATAAAAAGCCTCGCCATCGCCTACGCTTCCCGGCTCCAGTAAATTTAGCAGTCCCCAATCAGATAGATAGCGCAGCCAGCTAGATTTAGTCCCATAAGGCGCGTTGTCGTGATTCCCTTCAATCGCCAGCACCGGAATATCTGCCGCCTGCAAAATTTGCAGGCAAACCTGAGCATGGTTGAGAATAGCAGGCTTAATGTTGCGATGCTCAAACAGATCGCCACCAATGATGACGAAGTCTACCGACTCGCCAACCGCGTACTTCTCAAAAACATCTTTGAGCGAATGAAAGAAATCTAGCGTCCGCTCTTTGCTGTCATAGCGATCAAAGCCAAGATGGATGTCGGAAACGTGTAGAAACTTAGGCATAGCGCAACAGCGGAAGAAAACAGAGGTAAAACGCGATCTGGCTCCTTTTAGTAAGAAAGACCACATGGGAAAGTCTCAATAGCGATCGCCATCTACCGCTCTATTCTACTGATAGTACAGCTGCACCTGTGAAAACGACTCAAACTTCTTCCGAAGTAGATGCCGCTAGCGCTTCTAGTTTCTCCTGCTGATCTTGAGTGATACAAGACTGCACCACTGTTTCAATATCACCTTCTAAAATGCCGCTAAGCCCAAAGTTTTGGTTTAGTCGATGATCGGTAACGCGATTGTCTTTGTAGTTATAGGTGCGGATTTTTTCGGAGCGAGAGCCAGAGCCGACTTGCGATCGCCTAATCGAAGTAATCTCATCCTGCTGCTCTTGCAGCTTCATCTCATACAGCTTTGCTCGCAAAATTTGCATAGCCCTTTCTCGGTTTTGGAGCTGCGATCGCTCCTCCGTACAAAACACCCGAATCCCCGTTGGCTTGTGTATCAGATCCACCGCCGTCTCCACCTTGTTCACATTCTGGCCACCCGCACCACCAGAACGAGCCGTCGTCATCGAAATATCCTTGGGGTCAATATGCACTTCCACATCATCCACTTCAGGCATTACCGCCACCGTCGCAGTAGATGTATGAACGCGTCCACCAGACTCGGTTAACGGCACCCGCTGCACCCGATGCACCCCCGACTCAAACTTCAGCTTGCTATAAACCTGATCGCCCGTCACTTCCATGATGGCTTCTTTCACGCCACCCATATCCGCTCGGGACTCACTCACCAAGTGAGCTTTCCAACCCTGACCTTCCGCATAGCGGCTGTACAAGCGCATCAAATCACCGGCCCAGATTCCAGCCTCATCGCCGCCCGTACCCGCTCGAATCTCCAACATGATGTTCTTCTCATCATTCGGGTCGCGAGGCAATAGCAATACTTTCAGCCGTTCTTCTAGCTTTTCGATCGCCTCCTCTAGCTCAGCGACTTCCATCCCCGCCATCTCATGCATTTCAGAATCGCTAACCGACTCTTTATAGATTTCCTGAGCGCCCTTGAGCTGCTTTGTTTGCTCCTGCCAATGATGATAGGTCTGCACCGTCTCTTCTAGAGAAGCGCGCAGCTTAGCAATTTTTTGAAACTCATCCGGATCGCTCGCCACGTCTGGATCGGCCATTCGCCGGGTTACTTCGTCAAACGTCTGCTCGACCGATTCTAGTTTGTCTAGTAGATAGGATTCAGCCATCGTTTTAGCCGATTCATCCAACCGGCAGGTAGGTTTCTAAGGGAACAGGGCTTTAAGAGGATAATCAATTCCAAAAAAATATCCGAGCAGCCAACATCCCTCATACTCGCGGGGAATCGGCTACTCGGATTTTATCAAAATGATAGCGGCTACTTCTTGTCGTCAGTCTTCTTATCGTCAGTCTTCTTGTCCTCAGTGCTGGCATCGTCAGTTTCAGTAGACATGCCGTACTTACGTAAGAACCGCTCAACGCGACCTTCCGTGTCAATAATCTTTTGCGTACCCGTGTAAAAAGGGTGATTGCCCGACCACACGTCGATGTTCATTTCTGGCTTAGTAGATCCGACGGTCATAACATGCTCACCGTTACAGTAAACTTTGGCCTCCGGATACCATTCGGGATGGATGTCAGCTTTTGGCATTTTTCTAGATGGGGAATGTGTTCTGGGAAATAGGATTCGCTCGAAGCCAAAAATTAGCGTTTCGAGAACTGAGGAGCTTTACGCGCTTTCTTCAAGCCGTACTTCTTGCGCTCTTTCTGACGAGGGTCACGAGTTAAGTAGCCTTCTGTCTTCAACGGCATCCGGTTATCAGGGTCAAGTTCACACAGTGCGCGAGCTACGCCTAGCTTAATAGAATCTGCCTGACCGGTGAGTCCGCCGCCGTGCACGGTTGCCAAAATGTCGTAGTCGCTTTCTAGGCCTAGCGTCTCTAAAGGCGCTTTAGCAGAAGTCAGGTAAGCAGGATTATCTTGAAGATATTCACTGCCCGGCTTCTTATTAATGGTCATGTTGCCGCTACCAGGCACTAGGCGAACCCTAGCGACTGAGGACTTACGACGGCCAGTGCCCCAATATACAGCGCGATCAGAATCTGCCATGTCTAGTTACCTTTAGGAATAGTGTTGATAGTCAATGTTTCAGGGTTCTGCGCATCATGGGGATGGTCAGGCCCGGCGTATACCTTAAGCTTGGTAAAAAGCTGACGGCCTAGTGCGTTCTTTGGCAACATACCTTTCACAGCCTTCTCAATAATGCGCTCGGGGATGCGAACCCTTACTTGATCGAAGGTCTCCGTTTTCATTCCACCTGGGCGACCCGAGTGGCGGCGATAAAGCTTCTGAGAATTCTTATTGCCAGTTACAGCTACTTTCTCGGCGTTAATGACAATAACGAAATCGCCAACGTCCATATTAGGCGTGTAGTTAGCTTTTTTCTTGCCTCGAATAATTTGCGCAATCTCGCTGGCTAAACGGCCCAAACGTTGGTCAGCGGCGTCTACCACATACCAATCACGCTGGACTTCTTTAACAGGGGTAAGTGTAGTTTTTGTAGACATAGCGGATACCGTAATCTTCGTGAAATGAAAAGGATGTAATGAGAGCAGGAAATATCTTCCGTGGCGCTTGCTTTTCCTGCTCTCCTGCTTGCTTTAAGCCTGCTTGCTTTGAGCCTGCTTGATTTAAAACAGTAAGAAGTCACAAGACCGAAGAGTTTCTAACGCCAAACCGCTTACTTGTTCGCTTCATCAATTAGTACTTGTCGGTCAGACAGTTGCCAATCAGAAAAGTTAGAAGTCAGTAAAAACTGAGGTTGAGTATCGACCCAGACCTCAGGAGAGAAGGGAAAATCTGCATAACCCACCCGCAGCAAACAAAGTCCTTGGGGGGGAGCTGAATATTTTACCAAATCGCGGCGCTGATGTCGCCAGAGGTTGGTAAATTCGACGGGCGAGAGTTGACCTTGCCCCACCTGAACCATTAGCCCCACGACTAATCGCACCATGCCGTACAGAAAACCTTTTGCCTGCAATTCGATCTGCACAAAATGGCCTTGGCGATCGCACTTAACAGCTTGAACTTCCACCCAAGAATGCGCCCGATCCGACCCCGCACGATGAAACGCGGCCAAATTATGATAACCCAACAAGGGCCGCAGCGCCGAGTCCATTAGGGTTGCGTCTAGTGGCTGATAATAATAATGCCAGACATAGGGCGCAACAAATAGATTCGGATAGCGACCGGTGTAGAAGGTATATCGGTATCGCCGCCACTCGGCTGAGAACTGAGCATGCCAGTCATCGGCTACCGCCGCAGACGCTCGAATAACGATGTCTTCTTGCATCCGGTCATTGAGGATAGAAGCCCATCGATTGGCGGGAATAACCTTGGGAGCTACAAAGTGAGCAACTTGCGCTGCTGCGTGAACGCCAGTGTCGGTGCGGCCTGCACCGTGAACGGTGGCTTGGGTATTGATGATTGAGGCGATCGCATTCTCAATCTCAGATTGTACCGTTCGCTCCGTTCGCTGCCGCTGCCAGCCATGGAACGCCGTGCCTTTATACTGCACGACCATAGCCACCCGATGAGTTTGCCGCTTATCTTCAGGTACGTTCATCAACTGCGCAGAGAGCTTAAAAGCACGTTTAGACATCAGCGATAAACATTAGGACTTAATCGAGTCCAGACTAGCAGTTCCTACACAGGTGAGGTTAGCGGTTCTTAAAGCAAGCAGTTGAATCAACCGTTAGGTCAGCTCAATGATAGCCATGCGAGCATTATCACCCCGACGGCTAACCGTACGAACAATGCGAGTGTAACCACCGTTGCGCTCGGCGTAGCGCTCAGCGGCACCTTCGAATAAAGCATGAACTAGCTGCTTATCGTAGATGTATCCCAACGCCTTACGACGCGCAGAAAGTGAGCCATCTTTAGCTAAGCTCACCATCCGCTCAGCTTCAGAACGAACCGCTTTAGCTCGTACTTCAGTTGTTTTAATTCGGCCATTGCGGATTAGCTCGGTAGTGAGCGCTCTTAACAATGCCTTTCGCTGATCGGCAGCTTTGCCCAGCTTCGGTACACGACGTCCATGTCGCATGTTTTTTCTCCCTTATAACTATCTTGAAAATTAGGTCTTGAGAATTGAATCTCGAAAATTGAATCTCGAAAATTTGAATCTTGAAAACAAAGCAAGACAAAGCCCCCGTCTTTAATCAGACAAGGGCTTCATACTTAAACAGACTTCGCTGGCTTCTCCAAAGGCAACATAATGCCTAAGTGAATTTGCAACGCTTCGACTACTTCCTCAGCAGACTTCTGGCCAAAGTTTTTGATCTCCAGCAAGTCTTCCTGGCTGTAGTCCAATAGATCCGAAACCGCGTTGATTTGCGCTCGCTTCAAGCAGTTGTAGGCACGAACCGACAGCTGCAGTTCCTCAATGGGAATCTGGTAAGTCGGATCCTCTTCCTTCACGTCCTCATCGCGCTTCGGCTCAAGCGTGACATCCTTCAGCGGATTGAACATGTCTACTAGCAAAGCAGCCGCTTCGCTCATAGCCTGCTGAGCGGTCAAGCTCCCGTTCGTCCAAATCTCCATGACAAGGCGGTCTTTGGGATTGCCTTCTGGATCAATGAAGTTCTCAACGCTGTAGTTGACTTTACGCACGGGCATGAAGACCGCATCAACTTGCATGAAATCGACACCGCCGGTTTCCTCACGGCTGCGGTCAATAGCACGATAGCCCTTGCCCTGCTCAATGCGAAATTCCATTTCCAGCGTATAACCCGCTGCAACCGAGGCAATGTACTGATCGGCGCTAATCAAGTCCACCTCGGAAGGCAAATCGAAGTTAGCCGCTGTCACTCTAGCTGGCCCTTGAACTATCATGCGGCCAATTTGTGGCTGCGATGAATAGCTCTTAAGCACGGTTTCCTTCATGTTAAGCAAAATGTCTAAAACATCTTCTCTTACACCTGGAATTGTCGAAAACTCGTGGCTTGCACCCGCAATTCGCACAGCGGTTACGGAGGTTCCTTCCAGATTGGATAGCAAGACCCGGCGCAGGGCATTACCAACGGTTGTACCCTGACTACGGCCTAATGGCTCAATGATGAACCGGCTGTATTGACTCTGGTCATCTTCAATAATGGACTCTACGCAGTTAACTTGAAATTGTGCCATTCACTCACCTCGTTGCTCTGGTCTTTTTTCTCTGGATCTCTAAAAGCTATGCTCTAGGAAACTGCCTGAAAAGTTGGGCTTCCAAGAATTCAATAAAATTACACGCGGCGACGCTTTGGAGGGCGGCACCCGTTATGAGGAATTGGCGTAACGTCGCGAATCAACGTAATTTCTAGACCTGCGCCTTGCAGAGCACGAATCGCTGTTTCACGACCCGAGCCTGGCCCGCTGACCTGCACTTCGCACTGACGCATTCCTTGATCCATTGCTCGGCGAGCGGCGCTATCAGCAGCCGTTTGCGCGGCAAAAGGCGTGCCTTTCTTAGCGCCTTTAAATCCGCTGGAACCAGCAGAAGCCCACGAAACCGCGTTGCCAGTGGCATCGGTGATGGTCACAATCGTGTTGTTAAAGGTGGATTGGATGTGAGCGACTCCGTTTGGAATATTTTTCTTTTGCTTACGGGGTCCCGTCTTTCTGACTGGTTTTGCCATGGTTCTATCTAGCGGTATGCCTAAAGTTGTTCTAAGGGTTCAGATGAAACGTAGTTGTTTAGTTGCAAGCTCTATCGAAAGGTGAATTACCCAAAAACTGAAATTCACCACAAGGATTTAGCGAAATCGAGCTGCAAACTACGGTTTTTAAAAGCGCTGATTTGAAGACATTGCCGATTAGCTTTTCGGTCTATGCGCTTACTATCTTTAGCGCTCATACAAAAACGCGAACTGACATACATCAGCGCGCGTTGCGGTTCAGTCAGCATCTGCGACAGCACGGCCACTTTTGTGGAGTGTCAATTGCAGCAGGCCGCATCTTTAATCAGCATCAAGCCAAAATTACGCAGCCAAGCCAACTTTCAAAAGCTACTTACGAGGCGGCTTCTTCTTACCTGCAATGGTTCGCTTGCCGCTGCGACGGGTGCGGCTGTTTGTCCGAGTCCGCTGACCGCGAACGGGCAAGCCCAAGCGATGGCGACGACCTCTGTAGCAACCGATATCCATCAGCCGCTTGATGTTCATGTTTATCTGACGACGAAGGTCACCTTCAATCAGGTAGCTTTCGACGGTTTCTCTTAGCTTAATTACGTCAGCGTCTTCGAGATCCTTCACGCGGATGTCAGGATTGACGCCCGTTTTCTTAAGGACTTCATGAGACCGGCTAAGGCCCACACCGTAGATGTAGGTCAAGCCAATTTCAATGCGCTTGTCTCTTGGCAGGTCAACGCCTGCAATCCGTGCCACCGATGTTTCTCCCTCGTTTCCCGTTAATAATTTCGATTTTCTATGCCCATACAGGAACAGATAATCGTTCTAAATCGATGTTTGGCTAAAGTCTCAAGCTGCCTATTTTCTAAAAGATTGCTCAAGATCTCAGCAGTGCTGTCTAGCTCTAACCCTGGCGCTGCTTATGCTTGGGATTAGTGCAAATGACCATTACCCGACCGCGACGGCGGATAACCCGGCACTTTTCACACATTCTTCGAACAGATGCGCGAACTTTCATGCCCTAAATTTTCCTATTTTATTCACAGAACCGTTATCGTATCAGAAGATCTATGGAACCCGCAAATTAAGTTCCATAGATCTTCTTTTTTTATTCGTCTTTCAAAAGCGACTTACCGGCTACGCGCCTCTTCGGAGTGCGCCTTCAACTTGCTTAAATTCTTGCTCTAAGCGATCTTGCAGCTTCTGGGGAACCGGACGGTTGGGATAGGAGCTGTAGTGACCAGCCAGTGCGTTGAGCGCGGTACGCATAGTTGCGAACGAACTTAAGTTAGCAGTGTCACCGTCACGACGATAGCGAGAGGCAAAGTCGTTAATTCTCTGCTTAGCTGCGGCTTGTAGCTCAATTTTGTCAGGGGCATCGGCAGGTAGCGTGATGGATTCTCTGAGGCTGTCGATCAAGGCGATGGTGTCATCTTGATAGTTACCGCTAAGACCATCGGTAGGTGTACCGACTGCGCTACAGCCAGTAAGGCCAATTGCGGCAACTAGCACCAGCGCAAACAAGCGAGACAATAAATTTCTCATAGTTCTCTTTCTTTCTGGGGAGTTTAGAGTCGATGACATCTTATCTCGCTGCGGGACTCACAAAATAGCCCCGACAGGTAGATACCTGCAGATACCCGAAAGATGGGGGATCAAGCTGGGTAGATTCTTAAGCGCCGGTTGGGTTCATCGCCAAAGCTCAAAGACTTGAGATGGTAATGCTCTGCTAACTCGTGCTGCATTTTTCGGATTTTAGGCGATCGCGGCAGCAGTTCCACCGGCTGACTTTTCGGAATCACAATTTGCTCTACAGCTAGTCGCGCTTCCTCCAATGCCTCTAGCTCGTCATTTGCACCACTGCGAGAGAACAGCTCTAGATTGATGGCTTCAGCCGCCATGTCATCATCATCGAGATCTAGCAGGCGACGGAGCGATCGCGTAATCTGCGGAATGCTGTTCGACTTCACCGTGTAAACCGGAATCTGCCGGGCTTGGGCCACGTCCTTGAGTTTGGAATGGTTTTTGATGTGCGATCGCAGTGCCAAAACCGCATCCGCCGATCCTAAATCCTTCGTAAACCCTACCGGCAAAGACAGCGTGCTCACCACATGATCTAGCTGCTGACGGCTAATCCCATAGGCATAAATTCGAGTCGTATTCGGGTCAAACTCTTCCGGTTCTTTTCCCCTAGAAGGCGTCGCCAGCTTTCCCAGCGAATCGTCCAGTAAAGACTGAAAGCTCTGACGCTCATCTTGCTGTAGCAAAGAAGGCCGACTCGCCCGCTTCTTTTTACCAAAAACATCAGAACCCAGCGGATTCATCTGCCCCGACGTACGCCAGCCGCCCGAACTCGCCGCATTTGTGCTGACGGGCCGCAAGTTCCCAGCACTCAATCGCCCCTTGCGGTCTGAGCGCATTGCAGCAGTCGCCAGCCCAGACTGACTAGGCAGCTCGTTAGTTACAATTACCTTATTATCTTCACCTAGCTCGCGCACCTGCTGGCCCGGCACTCGCCCTCGCAGCAGATAGTCTACCGTGTCGGACACATCTTCATGCACCACCCACCGCTGACGCTCTAGCATCTCTACGGCAATATCAAACGTGGGGGGAGCCTTGCGCTCTAACACACTTTTTTGACTGCCACGACGTCGCGCTTCATCGTCACCTAGCGTCACCGACTGAATGCCACCCACCAGATCTGAAAGCGTCGGGTTCTTAATCAAGTTCTCTAGCCGATTACCGTGAGCCGTCCCAACTAGCTGTACGCCGCGCTCAGCGATTGTTCGAGCGGCCAAAGCTTCTAGCTCAGTACCAATCTCATCAATCACGATGACTTCCGGCATATGGTTCTCTACCGCTTCAATCATCACCTGGTGCTGCAATTCAGGTTTAGCCACCTGCATTCGCCGCGCTCGGCCAATCGCGGGGTGAGGAATATCTCCATCACCCGCAATCTCGTTTGAGGTGTCGATAATCACGACGCGCTTCATCAGGTCATCTGCTAGCACACGCGCAATTTCTCGCAGTGCCGTCGTCTTACCCACACCAGGACGACCCAACATCAAAATCGATTCTCCCGTTTCCACCAGATCTCGAATCATGCTGATGGTGCCAAACACGGCTCGCCCAACGCGGCAGGTAAGGCCAATGATTTCGCCCGACCGGTTGCGCATTGCACTAATTCGGTGCAGCGTTTTCTCCAGGCCAGCCCGGTTATCTCCACCAAAGTAGCCGACTCTAGCCACGCAATATTCTAAATCGGCTTTTGTAACGAGCGTCTCTGAAAGGTATTCAACCGCGTCAGAGAACCGGGCCTCAGGGGGACGGCCCAAGTCCATAATCACTTCAATTAATTTGTCTTGATTGGGATGGTTGGTGAGCTTGCCGCGAATGGACTCGGGCAAAACATCTAAAAGCTGAGGCAGGTCGTCGGTCACTTCGGAAGTGGCTACCTTGACAGGGGGCACTGTCTTAGGTTCATGGGTGGAAACCGTAGGAGGATTCGCGGCAGGGACACTTTCAAACAAGTTGTCGTCAAAGCTCTGCATAAAGGTGGGAAATAAACGAAAGGACGGGGAGTGCGGCCCGGCGGTTTTTCGATGGATTTCTGTAAGGGTCTAGCTAGGTGCACTAAATGGAGTGAACTATCCCGAGGATGCAGAGCGCTTGAGGGGATCGACTAAGGATTTAGCAAGATCCACAGCAGTCCGCAGTTGTTGAGGGACTTCTTCAAGATAAAGGGTTTGCTCAATAGTTGGCATTAATAAGCTACGAGCAAAGCTGCCGTAGGCGAGCCCAGAGACTTGGCGCGATCGCGGCATCTCCAATAAGGAATCAGCCTTTTTGCCCAAAGGACGATTCGGCGGACAGACGTAAGGACGACTGCGCAATAAGCCTAGCGCATTCAGCTTAGAGACGGTGTACTGGTTTGTACCACCGGCCAACTGTACATAGCCTTCTATGTCTGAGTTCAGTACTTTCTGGGCTAGCTTGATCGCCGCATGAGTCGTCCCTTTCCCAATGTCTCCGCTCATAGCTCGTCCGTCTGTCTGCCACACTACAGGCGCGCGGATGTCGCGAATGATGTTTTGGAGCGATCGCACAAAATCCAAATATCCGCCTCCTAGCCCCTCCTTATCAGGGCAGCTCACTGAGATCAGCTTCAAATGCTTCGTCCAAGGTTCAATTTTTTTCCAGAGCTGAGCAAACGCCTCTAGCTGGCCGACATGAGTATGAATTTCAAGCGCGTCTACCCGAGCAAGGACTTGTTGGGCGATCGCATCAATTGTAGTAGGGTGCGATCGCGCCTCAATCAGACCGAACGGACACACCGGTAGACATCGGCCACAGCCATAGCAGCGATCGCGCACAACCCCAAACGAGCCGATCGCACTTGCCGGGCAAATCCGCTCGCAGGGACGCGGACAATCAGCCGGACAAATCGCAGGTTCAAACCAAGCCTTGCGAAAATGCGGGTCTTCTCCAGCACTCATACTTACCATGAGCCAAGGCCGAGAGATATTGGAAAACTCGCTAGATCCCGCCAACTGAGTCGCTGCTGTCAATCCCTCTTGCGCTGACGCCACAACTGCTGGATCAGCGGCCACATCAATACAGTCAGCGCCCGCCAAGGCGTAAGCTAGCGCCAAGTTCCTGACTGCTGGAAGTGACTGATAGCTCGCGCCGCAAATCAGCTTAAACCAGCAGCCTGCTTGCAAAGACCGCAAGGGAGATTCAGAGGTAGAAAGTTTTAGAGCAGAGGTTTTCACGCCTTCTATTGTAGAAGCTCGACCTATGCTGCGACTGCTTCTTTTAATGGGAACCAGGTAAATTTGCGATCGCCCCCCATCTCCAACACCACTTTCACTTTCGGCTCAATACTCGGCAGCGAAATTAAAAACTTCACTTCCTGACTAGACAAAATGTGTCCTTCAATCAGCCAGAGCAGCAAGCCTTTAGAATTAGGCGCAAGCGATTCTAGGCGGTACTTGACGATTGGCGGGATGAAGTAGCGATCGCCCACAGCCGACTCATCCATATTTTTTTTACCTAGATGTGGCGGACGCATCCCGTGCACATCCAGCAAATAGGCCGACAAATCGCCCAATCCGCGAACAGACATATTGATGCAATCGTAGCCAGACTGCCGCACTCGACGCCGGTAGCGACCTTCGAACCCACCTTCTAACGGCATCCGCACCGCTAGCGCACCGGCCTTTTCCAAATCGCGAGTGAACTTATTACCAATAACGAGCAGTCCCATAGAAAATTCAGCTATAGAGCAGAGCGGTTACATCACAAAACATCGTACTTCATAAGCTGGATTGGCAAAATACTCAGAAGAGCTGTTTTAGAAACCAATCAACCAAATTCACCAGACAAATCAAGAATACGGTTCTCAGCTTATAGATATTAAGGTATGATTCAAGCTCGCTCTCGTGCTGTCTCAAAACACGGACAGGTTCACGCTTTTGCCTTCGTACATGCAAACAAGTAAGTGCAAAGAGCAAATGCAAAGACCCAACAAAAAGATTCCTTAATCGAAATCTTTTTCGAGAAACATATAGACATTGTTCTACAACCGTGTAATTATTGGAGACTGTGCGCGATCATCAGATACTAGAGGCAAGCGGTTTCGTTTAGCAGGTTCAACGTTGAACCAGATAGCGAACACTCCACCGCAGGGTTTTTCATTCGGTTGAAAGTCCGCGTATCCTCCCAGTCTGACGCGACAAGAGAAGACGGAAAATGAACACTCCCGAGCCTGAGTAGTCAGGAAATTAGGCGGTTGAGGTTCTTTCGAAAAGTCTATCGAACTGATTTCCAGTGTGGCTAAGGCGGATTCAACGTCGGTTACTTACCCTTCTCTGGAGTTCTGTGATGTGCGAGTCAAGGCTTACGGGCTTAGATCTGGCGCTAGAACTTTGAGAGAACGTTCCCGTGCGTTCTGCTGCTAGCTGGTTAATGTGCAAAAAGCCCTGGTATGTAGGCACTCATGAAGTGTCTACCAATGCCCTGGCCTCGTAAATGGAGACAAGATTAGTGTCTGTCGGTATTTTAGGTACAAAGCTAGGGATGACCACCGTGTTTGACGACACGGGTAACGCCGTCCCAGTAACCATCGTTCAAGCGGGCCCCTGTTTTGTCACGCAGGTAAAAACTAAAGAAACGGATGGATACGCATCTGTGCAAATTGGCTTCAAAGAAGTTAAGGAAAAGGCGCTAAACCGCCCTAAGCTTGGCCACCTGAAAAAGTCTGGAACTTCCCCGGTTCGCCACCTCTGCGAATATCGGACAAAAGAGTCCGATGGCACGTTCGAAGCTGGTCAGGAAATGGGAGCCGATAGGTTCGAAGCTGGTCAGCTAATTGACGTTAGCGGCATCAGTATTGGCCGCGGGTTTGCGGGCAACCAAAAGCGTAATAACTTCCGCCGAGGCCCGATGTCTCACGGTTCTAAAAATCACCGCGCCCCCGGTTCGACAGGTGCTGGTACGACGCCTGGTCGCGTCTATCCCGGTAAGAAGATGGCGGGTCAGATGGGTAACAAGAAAGTTACCATTCGTAAGCTAAAAGTAGAAAGAGTAGACGGCGATCGCAACCTGCTGCTCGTCAAAGGTGCTCTCCCTGGCAAGCCCGGTACGTTGCTAAATATTCGACCTGCAACCATCGTTGGGCAGCAATAGAGGTTTAAGAAAAGAGCCTAGCTCAACGATTCAGGTTCGACGCCTTGTGAAAAGGCAGTAAGTAGGTAGATAGAAAGCCAAAGGAAATCATGGTTGATTGTGTAGTTAAAGATTGGCAAGGAGCGGAGGCAGGCACCGCCACCCTCGACCTTAGAGTCGCCAAAGAAGAAAACGCGTCGCACATTGTCCATCGGGCACTGGTACGCCAAATAAACAACGGTCGTCAAGGTAACGCCTCTTCCAAAACCCGCGCTGAAGTACGCGGTGGCGGACGCAAACCTTGGAGACAAAAGGGAACAGGTCGTGCCAGAGCAGGTTCTATTCGGTCTCCGTTATGGAGAGGCGGCGGCGTCATATTTGGCCCCAAACCCCGCGACTACACGACAAAAATGAACAAGAAGGAGCGCCGACTAGCGCTCCGTACTGCGTTCCAAGGCTGTGCTGATAGCCTGATTGTGGTTCAAGACTTCGCCAGCGAACTTTCTCAGCCAAAGACCAAAGAGATTATTGCAGCACTAGGCCGCTGGGGCGTAGACAGCAGCGAAAAGATTTTGCTGGTAACCGTTGAGAAAAACGAAACCGTCACTCGCTCAGTCCGCAACATCCCAAACGTGAAGCTAATTGCGGCAACCAACCTCAACATCTACGACATTTTGAACGCTGAGCACCTAATCGTGACAGCATCTGCTCTCGACAAGATCCAGGAGGTATACGGTGAGTAAACGTTACGCGCCCCACGAAATCCCAGACATCATTCGCAAGCCTCTGATTACAGAGAAGGCGACGATCGCATTAGAAAACAATCAATACACCTTTGAAGTAGCGCCCAAGGCAACCAAGCCGCAAATCAAAGCCGCGATTGAAGAACTGTTCGAAGTCAAAGTCATCGGCATCAGCACCCAAAATCCGCCTCGGAAAAAGCGCCGGGTTGGCCAGTTTATCGGTCATCGTGCTAGCTACAAGCGAGCTGTGGTTACGCTTGCACCCGATGATACGATTACGCTCTTTCCAGACGTATAGCATTGACGATTCAACGCTAAGCAAACAGCGAAGCTAGGATCTAATAAAACAGTTGAAGATTTCAAGCCTCAATTTAGAAGTACTAAAAGCGACGAGTTACAGCCATGGGCATTCGCTCCTACCGACCACTAACACCAGGAACGCGAGAGCGTACCGTTTCAGACTTTGCTGATATCACTATAGACAAGCCTGAAAAGTCTTTAACCTACTCAGTCCACCGCCAAAAAGGACGCAACAACCGAGGCGTTATCACCTGTCGTCATCGTGGAGGTGGACACAAACGCCTCTACCGCCAGGTAGACTTCAAGCGCGACAAACGCAATATCAGCGCTAGGGTCGCTACGATTGAGTACGATCCCAACCGCAACGCTCGCATCTGTTTGCTGAACTACGCAGACGGCGAGAAAAGATACATTCTTCATCCCGTTGGACTAGCCGTGGGCGATACCATCATCGCCAGTGACGACGCTCCTTTTGAAGTTGGCAATACGCTGCCGCTACACCGCATTCCTCTAGGTACGACAGTCCATAACATTGAGCTAGAGTTCGGCAAAGGCGGTCAGATGGCTCGCGCAGCCGGCGCAGGCGCTCAGCTAGTGGCCAAAGAAGGTGGCTACGTCACCCTCAAGCTGCCTTCTAGTGAGGTGCGCATGGTTCGCCGCGAGTGCTATGCCACTATCGGGCAAGTTGGCAACATTGAGCACCGTAACCTGACGCTAGGCAAAGCGGGCCGTACGCGCTGGGCAGGTCGTCGCCCACAGGTTCGCGGTAGCGTAATGAACCCAGTCGATCACCCGCACGGGGGCGGTGAGGGTAAAGCACCGATCGGTCGTGCAGGCCCTGTAACACCTTGGGGTAAGCCCGCTTTGGGTTACAAAACCCGCAAGAAAAAGAAAGGCAGTGATTCGCTGATTGTGCGTCGTCGTCGCAGCTCTTCCAAGCGCGGTCGCGGTGGACGTAACGCATAAGCCTCGTCTTTTATAGACTGCTCCCGCAGCCTTCTTTTTTATAGCCTTCAGTCTTATCTCAGGAAAACAACATGTCTCGTTCTCTTAAGAAGGGGCCATTCGTGGCAGACCACCTTCTTACCAAAATTGAAAAACTCAACGCGAAAAACGAAAAGCAGGTTGTCAAAACCTGGTCTCGCGCTTCGACCATCATTCCGCAGTTTATCGGTCATACGGTCGCGGTACACAACGGTCGTCAGCATGTACCCGTTTTTATTAACGAGCAAATGGTGGGCCATAAGCTAGGCGAATTTGCACCGACGAGAACATTCCGGGGCCATGCTAAAAGCGATAAAAAGGCACGGCGCTAGACGAGCCTTAATAAGGAGTTAAAAGAAAATCATGATTGATATTGATTCGGATTCACAAGTTAAAGCGACGGCTAAGTTCGTCCGCATGTCTCCTTTTAAGGTGCGCCGCGTACTCGACCAAATTCGGGGGCGCTCTTACCGGGAAGCGCTAATTATGCTTGAGTTTATGCCTTACAAAGCCTGTGAGCCGATCCTTAAGGTATTGCGCTCAGCAGTCGCTAACGCAGAGCACAACAACGGACTCGATCCAGTAAGCCTCTATATTAGTGAAGCTTACGCTGACCAAGGCCCCGTGCTAAAACGCTTTCGTCCTAGAGCACAGGGTAGAGCTTTCCAGATTAAGAAGCCGACCTGCCATATTGCGATCGCAGTAGCCCCCGGAACCGAAGCATAGCGCTTAAATTTTAGACATCCAGCCTAACTTTCCAGACCCTTTTCACCTATTCACTTTCTAAGGAGTACATCAGTGGGACAGAAGATTCACCCAATCGGTCTTCGCCTTGGCATCACTCAGGAGCACCGCTCCCGCTGGTATGCCGACAAAAAGCGATACCCAGAACTGCTCGAAGAGGATTACGAAATCCGCAAGTACGTTGAGAAAAACCTGGCTAACGCCGGCATCTCAGACGTTCGCATCGAGCGCAAAGCGGATCAAATCGATCTTGAAGTTCGTACCGCACGTCCTGGTGTAGTGGTGGGTCGCGGCGGCGCAGGCATCGAAACTCTGCGAGTCGGCCTTCAAAAGAAAATCAAAGACGACAGCCGTCAAATTCGCATTAACGTTGTGGAAGTTGCCCGCGTGGATGCTGATGCTGGTCTGATTTGTGAGTACATCACTCAGCAGTTAGAGCGGCGGGTCTCCTTCCGTCGGGTCGTTCGTCAAGCTATTCAGCGTGCGCAAAGAGCAGGCGTCGAAGGCATCAAAATTCAGGTGAGCGGCCGCCTTAATGGGGCTGAAATTGCTCGAACTGAGTGGACGCGGGAAGGTAGAGTGCCTTTGCACACGCTAAGAGCGAACATAGATTACGCTTACCGCACTGCACAGACAACCTACGGCATTTTGGGCGTTAAGACCTGGGTGTTCAAAGGTGAAGTTATTCCAGGTCAAGAAAATCAGGCCGAGGAAGCCAACGCTCAGCCACGTCGCCGTCAGCCGCGTCGCCGCCAGCAGTTTGATGATCGCTCTAACGAGTCTTAAGTCATTCCTAGCTGCGTAACCCCAATCGCCTCTTTTTAGTTAGAGGCTTCACCCTTTTAAGAGATTCGTCTCCTCACTGAGATCCATCATGTTAAGCCCAAGAAGAACAAAATTTAGGAAGCAGCATCGCGGTCGGATGCGTGGCATGGCCCACCGGGGCAATGAAATCAACTTTGGCCAGTTTGCGCTGCAAGCAACGGAATGCAGCTGGATGACCTCAAGACAGATTGAGGCCGCCCGTCGAGCCATGACTCGCTACATCAAGCGGGGCGGGAAAATCTGGATTCGAGTTTTCCCCGATAAATCCGTTACTATGCGAGCCGCAGAAACTCGAATGGGTTCGGGTAAAGGTAACCCTGAGTTTTGGGTCGCGGTGATCAAACCTGGCCGCGTTGTGTTTGAGATTGCCGGTGTAACCGAAGAGATTGCAAGAGAAGCGATGCGCTTAGCGTCCTTTAAACTGCCCTTCAAAACCAAGTTCATCGCTAAGGAATCAGACGAGGGTTAAATTCGATGCCACTAACTAAAGCAAAAGAGATCAGAGAGCTGAGCGCAGAGGATATTACAACAGAAATCGCAAAAGCTAAGCGAGATTTGTTTGACCTCCGATTTAGAAAGGCTACGCGCCAAATGGAAACAGGTTTTCATGAGTTCAAGCAGCTGCGCCGTCGGCTAGCTCAGCTCATGACTATCGAGCGAGAAAGAGCGATCGAAGCCGAAAAGAAAGTTGCCGCCGAAAAGCTAGTTGCTCGCGCTAGAGAAGCTGCTGAGAATCCGCCGAAGACAGCAGAAGAAAAGCTTCAGGCGAAGTCCGCTAAGCGAAAGGCCAAAGCAAAAGCAGCGGCTGAGGCTGCGCCTACCGAAGCTGAAGCTGCTGAAACCGCGTCTGCTGAAACCGAAGCATCGGCAAATCCAATTGCTGAAGTTGCAGATGCATTAGGTGCTACCGTTACTGCCGCTGCCGCCACGGTTACAGATGCTGCCGCTGCGGTTGCAGAAGCAGTGACCGGTGGGTCTGAACAAGAGTAGGCATATAAGGCTGGTTCTCTAGAGGCTGGTTGAAAGGTTGATAAATAGCTAAGGATTTAAAAAGGGTTAGGAAAAGATGGCAGCGAAAGAAAGAATTGGCCTAGTGGTCAGTAACAAAATGGACAAGACCGTGGTGGTCGCGGTGGAATCTCGCGTTCAGCACGCTAAGTACAAGAAGATTATGGTGCGAACTAAGCGCTATAAAGCCCACGACGAAGATAATAACTGCAAGGAAGGCGATCGCGTTCGCATCAGCGAAACCCGCCCCATGAGCCGCCACAAGCGCTGGATTGTGGCCGACATCCTCAGTTCTTCCGACCTATAAGTTAGATATCAAGCAGATATCAGTAAGAGGATTTAACCGTGATTCAGCAAGAGACTTATCTCAACGTAGCCGACAACAGCGGCGCTCGTAAGCTCATGTGCATTCGAGTGCTAGGTGGGCGCAAACAGTATGCAGGCGTAGGCGATGTCATTGTCGCTGTCGTCAAAGATGCCCTTCCTAATATGGGTGTCAAAAAGTCCGACGTCGTGAAGGCCGTTGTTGTGCGGACTCGCAAAGGCATCCGTCGCCAGAGCGGCATGAGCATTCGCTTCGATGATAATGCCGCCGTAATTATCACTCAAGACGGTAGTAACCCTAGAGGGACTCGAGTGTTTGGCCCAGTTGCTCGCGAACTGCGTGACAAAGGCTTTACCAAAATCGTTTCTCTAGCACCGGAGGTACTATAAATGCAGAAGTCGAAGGCAACCGTGCGTCAAAAGATGCACGTTCGTAAAGGGGATACCGTTCAGGTTATCGCTGGTAAAGACAAAGGCACCATTGGCGAAGTAGTCGCCATCAATGCCAAAAAGTCTCAGGTAATTGTGCAAGGCGTTAATGTGCGAACCAAGCACGTAAAGCCCCAGCAAGAAGGTGAGTCAGGTCAAATTCTTACCCAAGAGTTTCCTATTCACAGCTCTAACGTGATGCTTTACTCCACCAAGCAAAAGGTTGCAAGTCGCATGACTTACTCCTTTACCGAAGATGGCCGTAAAGTACGCATGTTGAAGAAGACCGGCGAGATTCTAGACTAAGTTGTCTAGGTTAAAAAGTTATCTGACCAGATAACGTCCCGTCCATCCCCTGACCAAGCCCAGGGAAACATTTTTCAAAAGGAAACAATGGCCGACTCACTCAAGACCCTTTATCAAGAGAAGGTTGTTCCTAAACTCAAAGAAGAGTTTGGCTACAGCAACCCTCACGAAATTCCTAAGCTCGCCAAGGTCACGGTTAACCGTGGTCTAGGAGAAGCGTCTCAAAACGCAAAAGCTTTGGAATCTTCTATTAGCGAACTGGCCATGATTACCGGGCAACGTCCGGTAGTTACTAGAGCTAAGCGCGCGATCGCAGGCTTTAAGATTCGAGAAGGAATGCCCGTCGGCGTGAAAGTCACGCTTCGTTCGGCTCGCATGTACGCCTTCACGAACCGCCTAATTAATTTAACCCTCCCCCGCATCCGCGATTTTCGAGGCGTTAGCCCTCGCAGCTTCGACGGACGTGGCAACTACACCCTGGGTCTGCGCGAGCAGCTAATCTTCCCAGAAGTAGAGTACGACAGCGTTGATCAAATTCGTGGTATGGACATCACCATTGTCACTACCGCCAACACTGACGAAGAAGGCAGAGCACTGCTTAAGGCATTGGGTATGCCATTTAGAGAAAGTTAAGGACTAGCAAAGGCATTAGCAAACAAGAGGACTATGGCGTCTAACGACACGATTTCAGACATGCTGACGCGCATCCGGAACGCTAACCTAGCGCGTCACCAAACAGTTGACATTCCGTCTACTAAGATGACTCGCAGCATCGCTATCGTACTTAAAGAGGAAGGCTTTGTGGCCGAATCTGAAGACGGCGGCGATGGTATGGAGCGCAAAATCACTCTCACGTTGAAGTACAAGGGCAAACAGCGTCAGCCCATTATTCGCAACCTAACCCGCGTCAGCAAGCCAGGTCTGCGCGTATACTCCAACCGCAAAGAGCTACCCCGCGTACTAGGCGGCATCGGTATTGCTATCATTTCAACCTCCAGCGGCGTCATGACCGACCGAGATGCTCGTCGTCAGGGCATTGGCGGAGAAGTCCTTTGCTATATCTACTAAATCTGACACCTAGTGTCGATTGAACGATTTAGCCTAAGCAGTGTGAAAGCAGCAGTGCAAAAGCACCGTTTAAAGACAAGAAACACCCGTTTTCATCCCGTCCATGCAGGAGAAATAAAATGTCTAGAATTGGCAAACAGCCGATCCCCATTCCCAAAGCGGTCACCATCAACATCGATGGGCAAAGCGTTACGGTGAAGGGGCCAAAAGGAGAACTCACGCAGGAATTGCCTGCCGAGATTAAGTTCGAGCAGGAAGGCGAAGAAATCGTCGTGACTCGCCGCAACGAATCTCGCAACGCCAGACAGCGGCACGGCTTAGTCCGTACCCTAATTGCCAATATGGTAGAAGGCGTCTCCAACGGCTATCAGAAAAAGCTGGAGATTCAAGGAGTAGGCTATAGAGCCTCGCTTCAGGGTCAAAAGCTAGTAATGGCACTAGGGTACAGTCACCCCGTTGAGTTTGACCCCCCTGCGGGCATTCAATTTGCGGTAGAAGGCAACACCAACGTGACCGTAACTGGTATCGACAAAGCGCTAGTCGGTAACACCGCTGCGACCGTCCGCGCGGCTAGACCCCCCGAACCTTATAAAGGCAAAGGTGTCCGCTACGCGGGCGAGCAAGTCAGACGTAAGGCCGGTAAGGCAGGTAAATAGGTAGGGCTTAAAGTAGAGCAAAAATCATGAAAGCAACTCGTAAAGAATCTACCCGCCGCCGCCATTCGCGCGTTCGTCGTCGGGTAAAAGGCACGACAGAACGACCTAGACTCGCAATTTTTCGGTCTAATCAGCACATCTACGCTCAAGTTATTGATGACACTGAGCATACAACGCTCGCCGCTGCCTCCACGCTAGACAAGGACGCAGGCGTCAGCGTCGGGTCTAACTCGGAAGCAGCCGCAGCAGTTGGTAAACTAATTGCAGAGCGAGCAAAGAGTAAGAACATTTCACAGGTCGTCTTTGACAGAGGCGGCAATCTCTATCACGGTCGGGTAGCGGCTTTAGCTGATGCGGCTCGTGAAGGCGGACTCAAGTTTTAGAACAGGCTCTGTTATCAATCTCTGTTACTAGTAACAGACAATAGCAGCTCTCTAGAACAGTCCAAAACAGCATACAAAGCAGTACTTCTAGCGCCGAACACTAAAGGCTAAACACAAATGGCAGACCGTAACGACCGTGGTGGTAAAAAAGGTAAGGGCAGAAATAAGGAGAAAGACTCCGAATGGCAGGAGCGCGTCGTTCAAATTCGCCGCGTAACCAAGGTAGTAAAGGGTGGTAAAAAGCTCAGCTTCCGAGCCATTGTGGTTGTCGGCAACGAGAAAGGTCAGGTCGGCGTCGGCGTCGGTAAAGCCAGTGACGTAATAGGCGCGGTTAAAAAAGGCGTTGCCGATGGCAAAAAGCACCTAGTCGAAGTTCCTTTGAACAAGGCTTACTCCATTCCTCATCCTTCTACGGGCCGAGCGGGTGGTGCTAGAGTCTTTATGAGACCAGCTGCTCCAGGTACAGGCGTAATTGCCGGTGGCGCAGTGCGAATCGTACTGGAGTTAGCCGGTATCCGCAACATCCTAGCCAAGCAACTTGGTTCTGATAATCCTTTGAATAATGCTCGCGCGGCGGCAGAAGCGTTAGAGTCACTGAGAACGCTTTCTAACGTAGCTGAAGAGCGCGGCATTCCACTTGAAAAGCTATACGCTTAGTCTAAATTGCCTATCTGATGCTTATATTTCTGACATCAAATAGGCATTAGAATCCTTGACGCAGGCGATGCGTCGCACAGCTTATATAACTAGATCAGACGCAGCGCAATGCGTCGCCTACAAAAGGAAACCCCCAAGATGAGACTAGAAGATGCAAAGCCCAAAGCGGGTTCGAAAAAGCGTAAGACGCGCAAAGGCCGAGGCATTGCGGCTGGACAAGGTGCTAGCTGTGGATTTGGTATGCGCGGCCAAAAATCCCGATCGGGTAGTGGCACTCGCCCTGGTTTTGAAGGTGGTCAGATGCCTTTGTACCGCCGAGTTCCTAAGCTCAAGCACTTTACGCTGGTCAATCAAAAGGTCTACACAGTTATCAACGTGAAGAACCTTGCCGATTTGGCTACAAATACCGATGTCAATATGGCGTCGTTGCTAGAAGCCGGTATCGTGACTTCTAACGACGGGCCTTTGAAGATTTTGGGCGATGGAGAGATCTCCAATGCGCTCAATGTTACAGCAGCGGCGTTTACCAAGTCTGCTAAAGAGAAAATTGAAGCAGCAGGTGGTAGCTGCGAAGTCGCATAGCTCTTATAAGCAGTCGTAATACAGCTAGTATTTTGAGGCGATCGCCGAAGACAGTCTTTTCTTTGGCGCGTCTGTGCCTGAGTCACAGCTAGTGATTTAGACTAGTAGAGCAAAGATAGAGGTAGCAGCGCCAGCAAAGCGCTATAAGAGGTTTTTAAAAGATGGTAGTGAGTCAAGGAAAGTCACCCAGTGCGCAGGAGACATTTTTACAAATGGCTCAAGCTGCTGGGTTGCGCAACCGATTGCTAATCACATTAGGTCTGCTGATCTTAGTCAGGTTAGGAATTTATATTCCAGTACCTGGTATAGACCGGGCGGCCTTCTCAGCCTCGATTCAGAGCGGCAATGCTGCGCTTAGCTTCCTAGACATCATTGGCGGCGGTGGACTATCGCTATTAGGCATCTTTGCGCTGGGCATTTTGCCATTTATTAACGCTTCGATTATTATGCAGCTCCTAACAGCAGCTATTCCTGCGTTAGAAGACTTGCAAAAGAACGAAGGCGAAGCCGGCAGAAGAAAGATCTCGCAGGTAACTCGCTACGTAGCTTTTGGCTGGACTATTCTACAAAGCACAATGCTCTCCTGCTTTCTCTTGCGAGACTTTGCCTACGATTTCGGGCCTGTCTTTGTGTTTGAAACGGTGCTAGCGCTAACGGCAGGCTCGATGTTCGTGATGTGGGTAGGCGAGCTGATTACCGAGCGAGGGCTGGGAAACGGGGCTTCGCTGCTAATTTTCCTCAACATCGTGTCGTCGCTGCCTAAAGTGCTAGGCGATACTGTCACGCTAGCTCAGACAGGAGATAGACAAGACGTGGGCGGTATCATCACGCTGCTCCTAGTCTTTATTGCGACTATCATTGGTATTGTATTCGTCCAAGAGGGCACTCGGAGAATTCCGATTGTTTCAGCTAGGCGTCAGGTAGGGCGAAAGCTCTACCTAGAGAAAAGCAACTACCTACCGCTAAGGCTGAACCAAGGTGGTGTAATGCCCATCATTTTTGCATCCTCGATGCTGATTATTCCGACTTTTGCGATATCAGTCGTTCCTTCGGTCGCCTTCTCGACCTTCATGGGTAAAAACTTCACCCCTACTTCACCGCTGTACATCGTTGTTTACCTAACGATGATTATCTTTTTTAGCTATTTCTATGCTTCTCTGGTGGTAAACCCAGAAGATATGTCTCGTAACTTGAAAAAGATGGGTGCCAGTATTCCAGGTATTCGGCCGGGACGAGCGACGACTGATTACATTAGTAAGGTGCTCAACAGACTCACCTTCCTAGGCGCTATTTTTCTTGGCATGGTCGCGATTATCCCTGTGTTAGTAGAAAGTGCCACTCGCGTCAGCACTTTTCAGGGGTTTGGTGCAACTTCGCTACTGATTTTGGTCGGCGTAGCCATCGACACCGCTAAGCAGATTCAGACCTATGTAATCTCTCAGCGCTACGAAGGCATGGTGAAGCAGTAATGACAAGACTCATCTTTTTAGGGCCCCCAGGAGCTGGTAAAGGCACTCAGGCAAAAGCGCTTTCTGGGATGTGCGACGTACCTCATATCTCCACTGGTGACATTCTGCGAGCTGCCGTTAAAGCAAAAACGGAGCTAGGGCAGAAGGCGGAAGACTACATGAGCGCAGGCGAGCTAGTACCCGACGACCTAATTCTTGATCTAATTCGCGAGCGACTAGGAGAGGATGATACGGCAACCGGCTGGTTATTAGATGGGTTCCCTCGAAACGTCGAGCAGGCGGAGTTTTTGAACAAGCTGCTCGACGAAATTGGTCAGACTTGCGATGTCGTAGTTAATTTAGAAGTACCTGACGATGAGTTAGTAACTCGGATGCTTAGCCGAGGCAGAGCAGATGACAAGGAAGAAGTCATTCGCAACCGGCTAGATGTTTATCGTGAGCAAACTGAGCCGTTGATTGATCTTTATAAGGGCAGTGGACAACTGCGCTCTGTAGACGGCAATCAGGAGATGAAGCTGGTAACTGAAGCGCTTCAGCAGTTTGTACAGTGTGAAGTGAAGACCAGAAAGTAGAAGAACTAAAAAGTAAGCGTCAAGGCAGCCCGTGCCTGTGCTGTTAGAGCTAACTTGAAGTCTGTAGCTGTACGGATTTCCGTGTAATAGAATGCTTCGATGATTTGCTACCCTATTGAGTAGCTATATATACACCTGAAAAAGAGGAACTGCTAGTTTGTCTAAACAAGATTTAATTGAAATGGAAGGCACGATTACCGAATCGTTGCCAAACGCCATGTTTCGCGTTGACCTAGATAATGGATTTAACGTATTGGCCCACATCTCGGGGAAGATTCGCCGGAACTACATCAAAATTTTGCCGGGCGATCGCGTCAAAGTAGAGCTGACTCCATACGACCTGACCAAGGGCCGCATCACCTATCGCCTAAAGAAGCAGCGCTAATCTAGGTACTGCTGTCGAGAGAGCTAAAGCAGTTTTAGATCAGCCAAGAATGTTAGTCAATAAAGGCTCAGCGCCAAACCGTACCACGTCGGTACAGGGCAGGCCGGTTTCATAAGAAGCTGTTGCGATCGCGCTTCGAGCCTCCTTTTCGTCTAATCCAAACGTATTCAACGCAATTCCGGCGACCTTAGCGGGCGTAAACGTACCGGCTGCTGACGCGATCGCCTCGTACAATTCCACCACGTCTGACAAAGCCGGAATCTCAAAATCCGAATTCATAATGTGCGTCAGCGTAGCTTTATGCACCAACACTAAGTGCGTTGGCTGACTGCCTCTGAGCAAGGGCAAGGTTGCGGTAGAAGCCGGATTGAAAAAAGAACCCTGACCTTCTACAAAAAGAACGTCGTGGTCATCGCCAAAACGCATTAGACATTGTTCGATCGCACCAGAGGCGTAATCTACACGAATAGCATCTAACGGAACGCCGTCTTCACCTAGCATCAGGCCCGTTTGCCCGGTAGCAATCAGCTTAGAGCGCAGCCCTTTGGCTTGGCTAGCTCGGTTGAGTTCGATACTAGTAGACATTTTACCGACCGCCATATCGGTTCCAACGGTAAGAACGCGATCGCACTTTAGCCCCATCGCCTTTCCACTGCCCACACTTAGGCCCTCTGGCTCTTGGCGCATATCCCAAACCCACTGGCCGGGCCGAATGTTTCCCGCAATCTCAGGGTCTAAATTCATCTGCGTATGCAGGCCATTCATCACAGACAGTCCTGCTTTTACAGCCTGCTTTACCTCCGCATACCAAGGCTCTGGCAGCTGCCCACCCGAAGGGGCAAGTCCAATCGCTAATACCGTCGGGTTCATCGCGAGCGCATCTTGCAGCGAAGCCACTACCGGAATGGATTTATCAATACCCGTTGCCTCCAGAACCGATTCGCCGACTGCCGACTCATCAACTACCGCTACGATCGGATTTTGGCTATAGCGCAATAAGGAAATACCCGTTTTGCCCTTCGGCCCTTTTAAGCCTTCGTGCATCAAAATGGCAATGCGATCGCTAGGGTCAAGCATGAGAAAGTCCAAGTCCAGGTTGGGCATTGGGCACCAAACAGCCATGCTTAAGCTGCGCGCCAGAGAACGGATCGTCCTTTAAGTTGAAGTGGCTGTCTAAGTCGAGATGGTCGGCTAGCGGCGAGAGATGAGCCAGCGCGGTGTTAGAAATCGCACTATCTGAATAGCAGCCAAACATTACCTTGAGTCCGCAAGCTCTAGCCGTATGAATCATTCGCATCGCCTCACCTAGTCCGCCTGATTTCATCAGCTTAATATTAATGCCATGCACACAGTGCGCTAACGGCGGAATGTCTGAACTAACAAAGCAGCTCTCATCTACGTAGATCGGCAGGGGCGACTGGCCGTATAGATTAGGCAACAATTTGTCATTTTCGACGGCTAGCGGCTGTTCTATATAAACAACGCCGCGTTCGGAGAGCCAGTAAGACATCGCGATCGCATCTTCTAACCCCCAGCCCCCATTTGCATCTACGCTCACCTTAGCGCCCGTGGGCACTTCAGGCAGTAGTGCAGCAAACATCTTTTTATCAATTTCAATCCCTTCTGGGCTGCCCAATTTGATTTTTACCGAGTTCACCTGCTGCTGATCGCACCATTTGTTTAGCCGATCGACCGCACCCTCTGGCGTACTTAAGCCCACGGTCACCGCCGTTGGCCCAATGCGCTGAAGCTCTAACCCCCATAGCTGCCAGAGCGGTAAGCCAAAGCACTTGCCCATCCAATCGTGCAGAGCCACGTCTATTGCGGCTTGAGCCGCAGAACAAATAGATAAACCCGATAACCGGGACTCAATGATTTGCCGCTGAATCGGATGTAGCGAAGACAGAATGGGCACCAGCGCCGATAAATCGCGGGATATCTCCTCAGTCGTTTGGGGAGCAGACGACCCAATTGCAAACGGAGAAGCTTCACCCCAGCCTTCGATGCCATCTGCTTCAATACGAACCCAAAGATTGGTAGAGCCTGCGCTAGTGCCTCGGCTAATCGTCAGCGGCACGCGCTTGTGCACGGTAAAAGGCTCAATGTGAATCTGCATTTAGGGAATTGGCTACCTCAATTAGATTGCCGCCGGGGCCAGTGAATGTACACCGATAGGATAGGGCCAAAGGTGCCCGTGCGGGGTATGGGCCCTCCGACAATTGGCAGATTTAATTGAGGGCAGATTTAATTGAGACTAAAGATTGATTACTGAAGCTGCGTTTTAGACACAATTCGGGTCTTTTTACGATCGCGCTCCGAAAGCTCTTTCCCTGCCTGCAGCTGAGTCGCATTCTCTTGCAGCACCGTCGCCGCGTTGGTATCACCCATCTGAATCGCAGTATTCGCCGCCGATTGCAGCATCGTTACCGCACCCTGGCGATCGCCCGCCTTCAACTTATCCTCAGCAATCTGCGTTTGCCGGTACTTTGCTAGCGCCAAAATATTCTGCTGTACGCCCGCGTCTTCTTTTGGCGCATAGTCATCCATTGCCGCAATCTCAATGGGCACAGCCTCAGAAGTTTGGCCAGTTAACCCGATTGCCGGATCGTCGTAGGTTATCTGTAATTTGCCTACCGTTGCTGTACCCGCTGCAAGCTGAGGAATATATAGATTGAGCAAAATCACCCGAGGCTGATCTTTCATTAAATCACCTAGCCGGATCATTGCCTGGTTGCCTTCTTGGACAATCGGTAGCTCGACGGTTTCTGGGGCGACTTGAGCAACGGGCTTGAGATCAGCTAAACGGGTGCCGTCGGCTAGCTCAACGTTGAGGAATGCATTGGTGAGGCTGACAGATTGCATCCGCGTAAAGAGACGGCCAAATGTTGCGATCGCCTCTTCCGCATGTTGAATATAGCTGAGCGATCCGCCCCCGGCATCGGCAATCTGCTCTAGAACGTCCTGATTCCAATGGTCGCCGAAGCCCAATGTGCTCACCGTTAGGTTATAGCCGGTTGCCACATCCGCCAGCTTCATCGCCCTGGCATTGTCTCCATGCTCGTTCTCACCGTCGGTCAACAGCAGTAGCTGAGAAACATAGTCATCTTTCTCCTTAGCTAGCTCCGAGATTCCCAGCTTTAAGCCATCGTCAATGCAGGTGCCGCCACCCGCTCTAAGACCGTCGATCTGGCGTTTGATGCTTTTTAAGTCAGTCGCAAGCTGATTTTCTACCAGGATTTGAGCCTTGTGGTCGAAGGTGATGATGGAAATGCGATCGCGTCCCGTCAGCCGGTCAATAATTCTGTGTGCCGCAGCCTTTACCGTCTTCAGTGGCGTTCCTGCCATAGAGCCACTGCGATCTAGCACGAAGCAAAGATTCAAAGGCGCTTGAGACCCTTCTCCTTCTGCCGATACCGACACTGAAAGCTGTCGCTGGCTATTGGATTGACTCGTAGGCAGGTGAGCATCACTAAAGGCCCATTGCAAACCAACTTTCATCTTGTATCTCCAGCTTCTAAAAGGATTTATTCCTCATTTATTCATAGCTCAAAACGCACAGTATGCAGCGTTCAAGCTCAGAATCACTCTGCTGATGGATCATCACAGCTAGCTTCCCAGATTCCGTAAAAGGTGAGGTTATCCGCCAAAATCCCCACCCTCAGCAGACTGCAGCAGGTTCGCTCGCAAGCTACTATGGAAAGCATATTATTCAATAGTCCCAAGCCCTACCAGCCACTTATGAGTTCCCCTATTAAGGCCATGCAGACTCCCTATTCTGGAGGCAGTGCGGCCTATCGAACCCCCCCACCAGATTTGCAATCTCTCCTCCTTAAGGAGCGCATTGTCTATCTGGGCACTCCCCTTGTTTCCTCCGACGATTTCAAGCGTCAAATGGGCGTCGATGTCACCAAGCTCATCATCGCGCAGCTTCTCTACCTAGAATTTGACGATCCCGACAAGCCTATTTTCTTCTATATCAACTCCACTGGCACCTCCTGGTACACCGGCGACGCCGTTGGCTTTGAGACCGAAGCCTTCGCCATCTGCGACACGCTAAAGTACATCAAGCCTCCGGTACATACCATTTGTCTAGGTCAGGCCATGGGCACCGCTGCGATGATCCTATCTTCTGGTGCTAAAGGCTCTCGAGCTAGCTTGCCACACGCAACTATCGTGCTAAACCAGTCTCGATCTGGCGCACAGGGGCAGGCCACCGACATCCAAATTCGAGCCGAAGAAGTCCTTTCTAACAAAGCTTCTTTCCTCGACATTCTCTCTAGCAATACCGGGCAGACCAAGGAAAAGCTAGATAAAGACACCGACCGGATGTTCTACCTCACGCCGGAAGAAGCCAAAGAATATGGCCTGATTGATCGCGTGTTAACTAGTACCAAAGAGCTACCGACTCCAATGCCTGTAGCGGTTTAGCTGGCCGCTTAGCTGACTGCTTAGTCGGGCGATCGCTCTCTTCTTATCCTCCACCTGGTTATCCTGCTCTATGTCTGTTGATGGAATTCTGCGCGTCCCTTATAACCTTCCAGGTAGCCAATCCTGGCAATGGGTCAGCGTCTATACGCGCATGAGTCAAGAGCGCATCCTGTTTATCAACCAGCCCCTTACAGACGGCGTTGCCAATTCCATTGTGGCGGCTTTGCTCTACTTGGACTCAGACGATCAGAGTAAGCCAATTTACCTGTACATCAACTCCATCGGAGACCCGGTAATGTCCGGGCAGGCAGATTCTTCAGCGGGGATGGTTTCGATTCGAGCAGGATTAGCTGTGTACGACACCATTGCTCACATCAAGTCTGAAGTCGTCACGATTTGCATGGGTACGGCTTACGGCATGGCGGCGGTTTTGCTTTCATCCGGCGCGAAGGGCAAGCGAGCGGCTTTGCCACACACCAGCATTGCCCTAACGCACCCACAAACGCTCACTCGCGGACAGGCAACCGATATTAATCTAGAAGCCGAGCAGGTGATTAAAAAACGCAAGCTCATCCAGCAGATTTTGGCCGACAACACTGAACAGACCCCAGAGAAAGTCGCTAAAGACATGGAGCGAATGTTCTACCTATCTGCAACGGACGCCAAAGAATACGGGCTAATCGATCGGGTGATTGAAAATCCCTCAGCAGCAGAAGCGCTAACTGCGAACTCTAAATAGTTGATTCGCAATCTAAATCCCTCTCCCTTCTTATCTCTTCGTCCTAACCTCTCTCACTTTTTAGACCTATGCCTATTGGAACTCCCAGCGTCCCCTATCGTCTCCCCGGCGGCACCTACGAACAGTGGATCAGCATCTACGAAAGACTGTTTCGCGAACGCATTATCTTCTTAACCGAAGAAGTCGATGACGGGATTGCAAATGCGATTGTCGCCTACATGCTCTATCTGGATTCGGAAGATCCGACCAAGCCGATCTACTTGTACATTAATTCGCCAGGCGGTTCGGTTACGGCAGGCATGGCGATTTACGACACGATGCAGTACATCAAGTCTGAGGTAGTCACTATCTGCGTTGGCTTGGCGGCGAGTATGGGCGCATTTTTGCTGAACGCAGGTGCAAAGGGTAAGCGGTTGGCGCTGCCTCACTCGCGCATCATGATTCACCAGCCTTCGGGTGGAGTGGGTCGCCGGCAGGCTACAGATATTGAGATTGAGGCGGTGAGAATTGTGCAGGTGCGCAAGGAGCTAAATGAGCTAATGGCGTCGCACTCTGGCAAGTCGGTAGAGGAGATTGAAAAAGATAGCGACAGAGACTATTTTATGTCTGCCGCTGAAGCTAAAGAATATGGCCTGATTGATCGCGTGATTGAAGAGCGATTGCCAACAAGTTAACAGTTCATCACTTGCTAACTATGCTTGCCCAGCTTGGAAGAAAACCTTCCTGAGCTGGGCTTTTTAATTGTGAATGAATGACTTGTATATTCAGGCTGTGGAATGCAGCAAGCAGCGCAGAAGGCATTCTTCTAGTCGGGTAAACTTTGCTCGTAGCTACAGACAAAATACGGCTCGTCTCTCAAGCGAAGCTACAGGCAGATAAATATACTGAAATCTACGGACTCAAAATGTGAAGACCTCGCGTATAATTTCAGCCACTTCTAAAGACTGTGCGCTCTAAAAATCCTCTCGACTCATCTTGCTCTGCTATGAATCTGGCTCGCTACTACAAGATATTAGGATTACGTCGCAGCGCGTCCTCTAAAGAGGTAAAAGCCGCTTATCGGCTGCTGGTGCGACAGTATCATCCCGACATTAATCCAGATGCGCAAGCTATTGAGCAGTTTATTCTCATTAACGACGCCTACACTGCCGTTCTAGAAGAAATAGAATCTGCTGCTGCGCGGAAGAGTCAGCGCAGAGGCATCGCCTTGGATGGACTAAGCGGCATTCGCGATCAGCTAGAGAAACTAGGGATAGGAAATTTTCAAGGTGAAGCGGACACTGTAGAAAGTGAGCTGATTCGAACCGGGTTTGGGGAAGAAGATCGTTCAGTAGGCACTGAAGTTGGGTTTAAGGAAGAAATTTCGAACCGGGAAGCGAAGAGCGCGAATGAAAGGGTGCGATCGCAAGACCATTCCGTCGGAGTATCGCAATCTGTTCAGACGGTGGTTCGCCCATTATCTGTAGAAGAAGAAACGCTGAAGCACGATGCTTACGCTCAGCTTAGGGCGTTGTTGAGTCAGCAGAAGTTTCCTTTAGCGATCGCGCTGATCGAAGGCTTAGCGCACAGAATGCCCGCGGACTCGGAAGTGTGCCAGTGGCAAGCGATTGTCTACCAGCGCTGGGGCAGACGATTGATATTGCAAGGTCAGCCTCACAAAGCCCGAATCTATCTGAAGAAAGCGCTGCGAACCGATCCGAACAATCAATCGCTATGGAGCGAGGTAAACCGCGACTTTTGGCATCTGGCGAGTCTAGGACATCAGTCACTTCCTGCGGTTTAGACCTGCGATTTAGAATAGAGTCTCTGAATCCTGTACTGCGGCTAGGATTTATGTATAGAGACTATTCAATTAAGTGAAGCAGGGCTTCAGTCGGCGCACAAAACCCAAGAATTAGCTAGAGCCTGCTGTTATCAAAGCTGTGGCAAAAGTCGTCTACGCCTGTTTTGTAAACGTAGAGCGAAACGGGTAAGGCGATTAGTGCTGGGCAGTCGGTCTTGTGGGCAAGGTGCATCACTAGCGCTTTGACTTCTCCTTTCGCGATCGCCTTTCTAAAACCTTCCTGACAAACCACATGCCGATATCGCTTGCTAAAGTCCCCTAGCCACCGCTCATTCGTATCCGGTTCCTGATCGGACTTTAGCGCCAGCGAAATCGCCGCATCTTCTACATCGCCGTCGCAATCTCCAATTTCTCGCAGCGCCTCTAGCGCAACCGGCATCTCGGCAAAATCTGACCTCAAGCGGGTGATTTCTTCAGACGTGAGGACAATCATGAGCGCTCCTTTTGCTTCGACACAATTCTACAAAACCACTGCTCGAATCGCTCACCCCAAACAGGTAGAGAATAGGTCGCGATCGCCTCTCCCCGACAACCCCACCGATCGATTTCCTGAATTCGTTCTACAGCCATCGCCAAAGCCCCCACATCGTCCGGCGCAACCAGCCATCCCGTCTTCCCCGAACAAACAATTTCAGCCGGGCCGCCTCTTCTGTAGGCAATCACGGGCACCCCACAGGCCAACGCCTCAATCGCAACAATGCCAAACGCCTCCGCCCACTTTGGCGTCATCAGCAACGCTTGGGCGCGGCCTAATTCTTTCTGTAGCTGGGCAGTCGGTAAAAATCCACAGTACTGAATGGGCGAGGCCTTCGGAGCTTGTGCAATGAGCGGCTGAAGGCTTTGCCAGTAAGCCTCGTCTTCGATGTTGCCGAATATTTTCAGCGGCTTTTGGGCCAAGAGCGTGGCGGAAATGGCATCGTCTAGTCCTTTTTCGGGAGAGATGCGGCCTGCCCAAGCCAGGAATTTTTCAGGGCGATACTCCGCAGGAGTAGCTTTGCCATCGCAATACTCATACCGATCCATATCCAGCCCACAGCCCAAAATCTCCCAGCTATCTGGATTTACGGCTGCAAAGGTGTCTACCTGAGACTGGGTATAGGCTCCCAACGTACCGGGAAACTGAGTGGCAATACGGGCAATCGCTTCGTCTAGGCGATCGCTTAAAGACCCCATGCTGACAAAGTGAGCCACCGGCACAGACAAAAACGGCGTGAGATAAAAAGGCAGCCAGTCGTAGGCAAAGTTCACTAGTAAATCGTACTGGCCCTGAACCTGACGCGCATAGTCCCAAAGGCTAGCTAGCGCCGATTCAGTCACCGCAGGAGCACCCCTATCCTGTGTCTGAGCCGTAGGTTGCCAAACGCCCGGAATTTGAATCAGCGCGATCGCACTATTTAAATCGCTAGGTAATTGAGACCCTTCAGGAGCTGCGATCGCCACCTCGTGCCCTTGTTGAGTCAGCACCTGCGCTAAATTCAGCACCGTTGCCTCAACGCCGCCGCCCAAACCCGAGCCTAGAGGACCTACCGGCGTAGACAGTAGCAGTAAGCGCATCACAGCCCATTCACTATCAAATCACCATCAAACGAGCTGTCTTTAGCGCATCTCTTGAGAGCGACGAATAGACGCTTCACTTGAAAGCAAATCTATTGGAGTGGCACCAGCTCCCGAAAAAGAGCGCATATTAGTATCCACATCTTGAGCTTTACGGATGTGGTTAAGCTTATCTAACGCCCAAGTTGCGGTCTGGCGCACCTCAGCATCTTCGTCTTCTGCCGCATGGCCTAGCATATGGCTAATTTGAACGACCAAGTCGTAAACGCGTGACAGATCGCGAATGGCGTTTTTGCGCACCTCAGGGTTCGGGTCTTGAAAGGCGATCGCCATCGCTCGATTCATCGGCCTCAAAGAGCGAATGCCAATCTCAGAGAGCGCCGCTAGCAGCAAACTCTTTTCCTTAGAATCCGCATTGGGCATTGCATCTACCAGCGGCTGCACCGCCATAGAATTGCCTCGTTGCCCTAATTCCCAAATTGCCTTGCGCCGCCTCGCCGGATCGGGGTTGCGTAGCTCGCCTATCAGTCCTTCAATCACATCTACTGGAGACAGTGGCCCAGTTGCGCTTACTTGATTGTAATTTTGGCTATAGCCTGGATTGAGAACCGGCGCATTCTGCTGAACGCTAGCAGCCCTATTACCTACCTTATTGTCTATGTATTGACGGTCAACTATCGGCTGAGATACCGGCTGAGAATTAACCTGAGCGCCCTGAGCCCCTGCTGACAAAGCCGAATTTGTGGCCATAGGCACAGCGCTATTCTTCACAAAAGCAGGGTCTACACCCACTGCATCTGGATCGGAACTATCCCAACTTTCATCATGCTTACTTCGATTAGCCATAAAAAAGCCAACGCCGAAGCTGCCCAGCAGAGCAACTAAGCCTAGCCCAAGCGCAAAGACAGGCTTAATGCTACCGGCAGGCTCAGCTTCAACTGCTGGTGCGATAGCAGTCTCCTCAACAGCGGGAAATCCACTCTCAGCTTCACTTTCAACGGGTTGCGCGATCGCCGGATCGTCAGCTTCACCTGCTTTAAATTCAAATTCATTAGCAGCAGAAACCTGAGCGCCTGATTCTAAAGCTTGCCAGGTGGCCTCGTTCAGTGTTCCAGTATCCTCTATGTCAGAAGCCCTTTGAAGCGCGACAACTGCACGCTGCGTCTCTAGTCCATAGAGTCCATCTATAGGGCCGCTGTAGTAATTAGCCTCCGTCAACCGGCGCTGAAGCTGCCTAACGGGTTCGCCTCGAGAGCCAATGCCTAGCCCGTTAAACGAGTCAACAGCGCCTTGAGCGCTTTGAGCCATCAGTGTCTGAGCGGCGCTCTTCGTTTGTGTTGCCGGAACGCTCAGTACGCTCAGACAGGTTAGAAGGACTAATGTAGAACGCCGAATCATTACTATCCCTAGCTGATGTTTTTAGAAAAATGATATTTGGAAAGATGTTTCTAGAAAAATAAGAGCATCGACATATAGATATACGCGTCTATATACCTGAGATTCGGAAGAATATAGGGTTGAGCAAGCTATTTAATGATGGCTCGCAGAAGATAGCAATCGGCCGAAACTGAGTTAGAGATGCTCGAGTAATGCCAAATGATAGTAAAAATCACAATAAAATAGTCTGAACCAGATTTTGCAAGCACACATCGGTTATTTTACTGAGGTCGTCCTATCGCGAATAGCTTAAGCGATGGCATAGCACCTGCGTATGGCTGCAAATGTCGGAAAATTGCAGGGTTTTGGAACCGCCTACCGCTCTTTTAAGTCTGGTTCGGCCTCTGTCAAGATGGCGTCCACTGAGGCCGTATCTAACCCATTTGATACCGCAACTGGAGGTCGCATAAACGCCAGAACAGACAGCTGACCGGGCAGCCAGCTAGCAATTTGAACCCTACGATTAATCAGGTATATGCTTATTAGCGTTAACATCACACCGCTCCACTGAACCAGGCTAAGGCTTTCTGAAAGCAGCCAAGTGCTAAATAATAGAGCGAACACTGGGGTTAAAAAGGTGAGGGCGCTTAGGCTAGTAAGGCTTCCTTTAGCGGCGATATAGAAAAAGATACCGTAGGCGATCGCACTGCCAAACACTGTCGCATATCCCATCTCCGTCCATCCCGACCAGGACAACCCTTCCCAAGCCGTCGGATCTTCCATGCTAGACAGCACCAGCAGCGGCAAGCCTCCCAAAATCATATGCCAGCCCGTCGCCATCACCGGATCGACCACCGCCGCCACATAGCGAATCAAAATGGTGCCTACCGCCATCGACAGCGCCGCCATCAGCATCAGCCACTCGCCGTGCCGAAATAGCACCGACCACACTTCTTGCTCCACGGCGATCGCCGGAATCTGCCCATTCAGCGCCGCCAAAATCCAATCGTCGGGCAACCCGATAAAGCTAATGCCCATTAGCCCTACAAACAGACCCAACCACCCCAGCGGCCCAATCCACTCCTTAAACAAAAACCGCGCCATCACCGCTACGGCCAGCGGTTGGGAGTCAATCATCACAGACCCTAGCCCTGCACCCGTACGGTCTAGCCCCTTAGCCAAAAACCCCTGAAACATCGCGCCATCAACGAGTGCAAAAAGGCCAATCCATAGCCAAGCCTTCCAGCTTTTAGGCTGTTCCCGTCCAATCATCGTCGCAAAAGCCACCACCAGCATCCCCGCCGGAATCAGCCGAACGCTAGCGATAAATAGCGGCGTCGTTTCCGTTAAAGCCCCCTTCATCGCCACCATAGAGGTGCCCCACAAAAAGAAAGGCGAAATCAGCACCAGCGGATTAGCCACTAGCTTCTCCACCCAGCTTTTAGGCTCAAGGGCTAAGGGATCTAGCGTAGTAACGGCAGAATCTTCAATATCGACGGGAGAATCCATTCTTTAGAGCGGGTGGGTGCGCCGGACAAGTCGTATACTTAACTTTAAAGTAATGTTAAGCCTAGCGCACTAAACAGCGCAGTAAGAGATCTCTATGATTTGGCCTTTCAAGCCTCGTTTTCGGAAACAGGTTGCTCGGATCGAAATTGAGGGTGCGATCGCCGGAGCTACTCGCAAGCGGGTACTAGAAGCCCTCAAAGAAGTAGAAGAAAAGAAATTTCCAGCGCTGCTGCTGCGAATCGATAGTCCCGGTGGCACCGTCGGCGACTCGCAGGAAATCTACAGCGCACTCAGAAAGCTGCAAGAGAAAGTCAAAATAGTTGCGAGCTTCGGCAATATCTCAGCCTCGGGCGGCGTTTATATCGGGGTAGGTGCTCATCACATCGTCTCTAACCCCGGCACCATCACTGGCTCTATCGGCGTCATCTTGCGCGGCAACAACATCGAGAAATTGCTAGATCGCGTAGGCGTCTCTTTTAAAGTGATTAAATCTGGCCCTTACAAAGATATTTTGGCCTTCGACCGACCGCTCACCGCTGAAGAAGAAACGATTCTACAGTCGCTCATTGACACAAGCTACAGCCAGTTTGTGAGCACGGTAGCCGAAGGACGCAATCTGAGCGAAGCCGCCGTTAGAGAATTTGCCGACGGGCGCGTGTTTACCGGAGAACAGGCTCTAAGCCTAGGCTTAGTAGATCGTCTAGGCACCGAAGAAGACGCCCGTAGATGGGCCGCCGAGCTAGGTGGACTCGACCCTGAAAAAGCCGAATGCTACACCTTTGAAGAGAAAAAGCCGCTGTTGAGCAAACTTTTACCAGGCAGCCGAACCGCCTTCGACGCCCTGCCGGACTATATGCCTGCAACGATGTCTCGCATCGAGTTTGAGGTATCTACCAGTGGACTCCCCCTATGGATGTATCAACGGCAGTAGCTCGCAGGATAAATGGTTAAATAAACAGGCGTGAGGTAGCAAGGGAAAGAGCGCTGTGGACGGGCAAACGGATTGGCAAGTAAGAGCCATTCGAGGGGCAACCACCGTTGAGGAAAATTCGGCTGAGGCGATCGCCCAGGCCGTGGTTGAAATGCTGGACATGGTTGAGGCCAACAATCCAATCGACCCGACGCGAATTGTTAGCGCGACATTTTCAGTAACGCGAGACTTAGATGCTATCTTCCCGGCTGCGATCGCCCGCAAGCGCCCCAATTGGGACTGCGTTCCCTTACTAGATGTCCAGCAAATGCATGTAGAAGGCAGTTTGCCTCGCTGCATCCGCCTCATGCTGCATACCTACTTGCCGGTTCACCAATCGGAAGTTAGCCATATATATCTACGCGGCGCTCAAAGGCTGCGGCCCGATCTATGCCTTACCTCTGACTGATATATTCGCCGTTGTCGTCGTTTCGCATTTGTCCTTTTGAGAGAGTAAAACAGCCTAAAACCTCTTCCCTCAGAGGATTCAGAACTCCCCCGCGTGACGATTACGCTTAAAAGCGAAACTCATAAGGAAACGCTCAAATGGTTCAGACACCACAGGCCTCAAGCCCAGAAGAATTCAACCCCGAAGATATTGCCAGCGAAATCTCTGCATTCAAAGCGCTTGGCACCGATGACAAGCTTGGTCTGCTTTGGGAGATCTACAAAAAGATGGGTGGCTCCATTACACCTGCAGCACCCGGCGCTGCCGAGCCACAGTTTACAGAAAGGCTGTACGAAGATGTCAAAGGCATGGACAGCTCAGCCCAGCTCGACTTCATGAGAGATCTGGCCAACAAAACCTCAACGGACAACACCAAAATCTATAGCAGCTTTGATGCCAACAACAAGCTGTACTTCTGGTATCACCTCTCCGAAGGGATGGACGCTGGCGACATCGTTCAAGTGCCCGACGACTACGAGCTGCCAGAAAACGCTTCGCAGCTACTCACCAAAATCACTCAGCTAGACTTTAACCAGCAAATCACGCTGCTGCGTCAGTCTGTCATCGACATGGGCGCTCAATAGTCATCGTTGGAGCTCCACGCTAGCTACTCGCTTGAATAGTCTCGCTTGAATAGTCAGGGTGGAGTTCTTAGATCGACCTATCAAAATTCGACCAACATGAATGCTATAAACCAGTCGCCTGCCGACACAGCAGCTACCGCCGAAGCCAGCGCAGAACGTCGCGTTACCGAAGAGTATTTTCAAAGCTTCAATCAAAATCAGTTTAAGCAGACAGCCGCTTTGTTTGGTGAAGCAGGCGAGCTAGTTCCCCCCTTCGAGTCACCGGTCGTGGGTCCAGAAGCTATCTTGGCTTATCTGGAGAAGGAAGCTGGCAACATTACGGCCTTCCCTGAACGATGGGAAATAATAGATGAAGCGGACAAGGCTGCGCAGAAAAAGGATAGTGACAATTTGCAGCAGTTAATTTGCGATCGCACTCAAATCATCGTCACCGGCAAAGTCAACGCCATTGTCTTTAAGGTCAACGTCGCCTGGTACTTCACCCTCATCGCTAGCGACGAATCAGCACCTAGCCAGATAATGCGCGTTCGAATTAAACTCCTCGCCTCGCCCACAGAACTCCTAGGGCTAAAGCCTGCTTAAAGCCGACAGATTTGTATCAATGTCAATTTATTGAAGAACAAATCATTGAAAGATAGAAAAGGGCCTAGCCGCTTCATTACGCGGCTAGGCCCTTTTCTGTGATCCGCATTTACCTATGCTTCTTTCTCAGACTTTTCCGGCTTGGAATGAAAGCGAATACCAATAAACAAGTCGTAGACAAAATTAAGAAAATCCTTCGTCTTAAACAACCCCAAAGACTGAGGAGAACCCTTTTCATCTAGCAACGGCTTCATCACCTCATAGGTCGGCTTGTACTTGTACCACGGCACTGAAGGCCACAGATGATGAACCAAGTGGTAGTTCTGGCCCATAGTTATGTAGTTAAGTACCCTGCTAGGATAAACCCGCGCATTTTGCCAGCGATTAGTTGCCTTGAAAGGTCGGTGAGGCAAATAGTCAAAAAACAGACCTAGCGCCAAACCGACGACGAGCGCTGGAGAGAACCAGTAGTTAAACAAATAGCCAATGAAACCATAGTGGTAGGCTGCATAGACAAATCCGGCCACCGTCAGACGGCTCAAGACCCATTCCAACAGCTCATACTTCTTCCACAGGCGGCGCTGAAAGAAATAGATCTCATGATAAAAAAACCGAGCGGCAATTAGCCACAGCGGGCCACCCGTCGAAACAAAGTGGTCTGGGTCGTTTTCAGGATCGTTTACGTTCGCATGGTGCTGTAAGTGCACCCGCATAAACACCGGAAACGTAAAACCTAACATCAGAGCGCTACCGTGGCCCAACGCCGCATTAATAGTTTTGTTTTTGTGGGCCGAATGGTGAGATGCATCGTGAATAACCGTTCCCACTAAATGCAACGCCAGCGTGTTTAGCGCAAAACAAAACCAGTGTGGAAAATCCCAAACAAAATATCCAGCCGTTGAAATAGCTACTAACGAAACCGCCCCCAAAAAAGTGAGTAAATCAGGGCTTACACCACCATCGGCATCTAAAAACCGTTTGGGGACTCTCCGAGTAACCGCCAGGGGCTTTACTGCCGCCGACACCATACATCCGCTCCTTCACACCGTGTTCTTCGGTAGTATACGCTACCTGAGATGAATAATAAAGTTTTGTGACCCTGAGTAAAGCTCGTCTTGTCATTCGCCGAAGCATGGGTTGTTGAATAGACGGAGCCTGACAATGGTATCGTTTGAGCAGATCTTTGTTCTTATATTTTCAACCGATAAGCGTATGCAATCGCGTCCTGCTCTGCGTCGAACTAAAATTGTCGCGACCATTGGCCCTGCTACCCAAGACCCCGATACGCTAAGAGCGTTAATAGAGGCAGGTGCTACCACTTTGCGTCTCAATTTTTCACACGGCGAAATAGAAGGTCATAAGAAAAATATCAAGCTCATCCGTCAACTCTCCTTTGAGCTTAACCAACATGTCGGCATCTTGCAGGATTTGCAAGGGCCAAAAATTAGACTCGGTAAGTTTACAGATGGCTTTATCCACCTGAAAAACGGCGATAAATTCACCCTCACCAGTCGTCCCATTCCCGGTACGCAGACAGAAAGCTCCGTCACCTACGAGCCACTAGTAGAAGAAGTGCCCGTAGGTGCGGTCATTATGCTCGACGACGGCAAGGTTGAGATGAAAGTAGTCGGCAAGCAAATGGAGCAGCAAAACCTAGAGTGCGAGGTGATTGTAGGCGGCAAGCTCTCTAACAGCAAAGGCGTAAACTTTCCCGGCGTTTATCTATCGATTAAGGCCCTCACTGAAAAAGACAAAAAAGACCTCCTATTCGGCCTAGATCAAGGCGTAGACTGGGTGGCCCTCAGCTTTGTACGCAATCCACAGGATGTTCTAGAGATTAAAGAAATCATCCAGAACAACAGCAAGCGCCGCGTACCTGTCATTGTCAAAATTGAAAAGCACGAGGCCATTGAGCAAATGGACGCCATTCTATCGCTGTCGGACGGCGTGATGGTGGCTCGCGGAGACCTAGGGGTAGAACTCCCCGCAGAAGATGTCCCTGTCCTGCAAAAACGGCTAATCGCCACCGCCAACCGCTTGGGCATTCCAGTGATTACAGCCACGCAGATGCTAGACAGCATGGTAGACAGCCCTAGACCTACTCGAGCAGAAGTATCCGACGTAGCCAACGCTATCTTCGATGGCACCGACGCAGTCATGCTCTCCAACGAAACGGCAGTAGGTGAGTTTCCGGTAGAGGCCGTTTCGACCATGGCTAGAATTGCGCTACGCACAGAAAAAGAGCAGCTCAAGCGGGTAACAGAAGAATTTAACAAAAGCCACACCATTCCCAATGCTATCAGCCAGGCAGTCGGGCAGATTTCTGCCCAGCTTCGGGCCTCTGCCATCATGACGCTTACGCGCACCGGAGCCACTGCTCGCAATGTCTCTAAGTTCCGGCCCAAGGCTCCGATTCTAGCGATCACGCCGCTGGTGGACGTAGCGCGACAGCTACAGCTCGTCTGGGGCGTAACGCCGCTGCTCGTAATGGACTCGAGCTCCTCCGAGGAGACGTTTCAAGCAGCAACCAACATAGCCCAAGAGAAATCCCTGCTACGCGACGGCGATCTAGTCGTGATGACAGCGGGCACCGTGCAGGGCGTAGCCGGTTCTACAGACTTTATTAAGGTAGAAGTCGTGACGGCGGTGCTAGGTCACGGACGCGGCATTGGTGAAGGTGCAGTGAGCGGTCGAGCCAGAGTGGCGCATGATACAGCAGCCGTGAAAGACTTTAATACTGGCGAGATTTTGGTAGTAACCCGCACCAGCGCCGACTATGTAGATACCATTCGCCGGGCGGGCGGCATCATTACCGAAGATGACAGTATGGCAAGCCATGCTGCTGTGCTAGGTCTGCGATTAGGCATTCCGGTCATTGTGGGCGTGGAGAAAGCAACTGAGATTATCCGCAACGGGACGGTAGTGACACTTGATGTGAGTAAGGGAATCGTACGCTCTGGTGCGTTTGATAAAAGTAAGCAGATGGCTTTGGTTTAGGGCTTTCACCCAAATAAGAGCATTAACGACAGCATTTGCGGAGGCTTCTATTAGGTGAACGTATTCAGAAGTGTTAGTGAGCTGTGGATACTTTACGCAGAGGCTGTAATCTTTGGGCTGCAATGCGGCCTCGGACTAGGAATCCTAGTTGCGCTGATGAATGCCGCATTAGCCTATGCGCAGCAAAAAGTGCATGTAGAGGGGGAGGACGGCGTAAAGTACTTCTACCTGTCTGCGATCGCATTTTGCACAATCATCGGCATGATTATCTTAGCTAGACCCTTTGTTGCTCCGTACACGCTGCAGATGCAAGATTTGCTAAATAGAAGTTTGGCAGAAATTGGGTTTGGTCTTTTTAACCTGTTGATATTGGCGGGTGCAGCTACCGTGGCGATACCGGCTATGGTTTTAGGCGATCGCATAGGTCGCAGATAGCTGAAGTCTCCGAACCTCCTCTCTTTATTGCTGAATGTACTTGATTGTTGAATGTACTTGGAGCCGCAATAGTTCTACTTATAGGCATTCTCCATTCCTACCTCAAAGAGCGTGCAGATTGCCAAAACGAAAAGGCAAATAACGCCGCAAACTAAAAGCCCTCTGCCAAAATCATTTTGGCAGAGGGCTTATTTACTTATCAGTCGCAGCTAAACTACTTCAGCAGCGCATTTGCACGAGACACCACGTTATCAATGGTGTAGCCGAACTTCTCCATCACAACACCACCTGGAGCCGAAGCACCAAAGGTATCAACGGAAATCATATCGCCTTCGTCACCGAAGTACTTGGCCCAGCCAAAGCTGCTCATCGCTTCTACCACCAAGCGCTTCTTCACAGCCTTGGGCAGCACAGACTCTTTATAAGCCGCGTCTTGCTCTTCGTATAGCTTCCAGCAAGGCATAGAAACCACACGAACCTTCTTGCCTTCGCCGCGCAGCTTCTCAGCTGCATCTTCGCATAGCTCGACTTCACTACCTGTACCGATCAAAATCAGCTCAGGCGTACCATCAGAGTCGGACATGATGTACGCGCCCTTAGCAACCGCATCAATGGAAGAACCTGGGAGGTTACGCAGGCCCTGACGCGAGAAGCACATCAGCGTAGGCGCTTTGCGCTTAGTGACCGCAATTTTATATGCACCAGAAGTCTCATTACCGTCTGCGGGGCGAATGACGTACAGGTTAGGGATAGCGCGCAAGGAAGCGACCGTTTCTACCGGCTGGTGCGTGGGGCCGTCTTCACCGAGGCCAATGGAGTCGTGCGTCATCACATAGATGGTGCCTGCTTCGGAGAGAGCAGACAGACGAATCGCACCGCGCATGTAGTCTGTAAAAACTAAGAAAGTGGCGCAGTAAGGGATAAGGCCACTGTTGTGGAGCGCGATGCCGTTACAGATAGCCGCCATGCCGTGCTCGCGAACGCCGAAGTGCATGTTGCGATTTTCGTAAGCGCCTTTTTGATAGTCGCCCGAAATCTTCAGCTCGGTAAGGTTGGAGTGGGTAAGGTCAGCAGAGCCGCCAATGAGCTCAGGCAGAACGGGTGCCAGCGCGTTGAGCGTAGCTTCTGAGTTCTTACGAGTTGCGAGTGCCTTGTCTTCAGGCGTGTAAGTCGGCAGCGCATCTGCCCAACCTTCAGGCAGTTTCATAGAAATAAAGCGCTCAAACTCAGCGGCTTCTTTCGCGTACTTAGTGCGGTAAGTCGCTAGCGTCTCTTCCCACTCAGCCTGCGAGCTTGCTCCCTTGTCAATGGCTTGACGGTAGCGGCTTAGCGCATCTTCAGGGATTTCAAAGGAGTCGTACTTCCAGCCCAGATTTTCACGCGTTGCCAACGTTTCATCAACGTCTAGCATCGCGCCGTGGATGCCGCCAGTGCCCGCGCGGTTAGGTGAACCATAGCCAATGGTGGTGGTTATTTTGATCATCGTGGGCTTATCAGTGACCTTCTTGGCCTCTGCGATCGCCTTCTCGATGCTGTCTAAATCGGTGTTGCCATCTTCCACATGCAGCACATGCCAGCCATACGCCTCAAAGCGCTTGCTCACATCTTCTGTAAAGGAAATATCGGTCGAGCCATCAATCGAAATGTGATTGTCGTCGTACAGCGCAATCAGCTTGCCGAGACCCCAGTGACCCGCCAAGGAGCAAGCCTCACCCGAAATGCCCTCCATATTACAGCCGTCGCCCAAGATGGTGTAGGTGTAGTGGTCTACAACTGTGCAATCAGGCTTGTTGAACTTAGCTGCTAAGTGCGCTTCAGCCGCTGCTAAACCGACCGCATTACAGATGCCTTGACCCAGCGGGCCAGTGGTAACTTCGATGCCCGCAGTTTCAAAGTTTTCGGGGTGGCCAGGAGTGCTAGATCCCCATTGGCGAAACTGCTTAATGTCGTCTAAGCTGACGCTGTCGTAGCCAGTGAGATACATCATGGCGTACTGCAACATGCAGCCGTGACCTGCCGACAAGACGAAGCGATCGCGGTTGAACCACTGAGGATTCTTAGGATTGTGGCGAATGAACTTGTCCCACAGCACGAAAGACATGGGAGCTGCGCCCATCGGCAAGCCAGGGTGACCCGACTTGGACTTGTTGATGGCATCGATAGCCAAAAATCTAATTGAATTTATACACAGCGTTTCAAGCGATTGAGTTGCAACAGCCATAGTCTTCTTTTTTATTGAGAGGGCGAGTTCTTAAACAATAGCGATTCGAATGACGCTCAAAAAAATGTTGATGCCATCCTAAACAAATGTTTAAGAAGTTTTGTTAGGTCATTATACCTACGAATCTACTTTCTCTACGACCGCAGATAGAAGCAAGAACTGCCATTTTCAGCGTTTTCGCAGAGATTATTCGGTATTTCCCGTAACTTATCGTTTTATGATTTCTGGGACTTTTTCCTAAGACTTTATCTTCAGCAATCTATTCGCGATATTTTTTGAATGCTAGCGTAACGTTGTGCCCGCCAAATCCAAACGAGTTCGAAAGCGCCACATTGACAACCTGCTCTCGGCTTTTGTGCGCCACATAGTCTAAATCGCACTCAGGATCAGGATTCTCCAAGTTGATAGTAGGCGGCACCTTGTCATTCGCTACAGCCATCACCGCCGCAACGCCCTCAATGCCACCCGAACCGCCTAGCAAATGCCCGGTCATACTCTTCGTAGAGCTAACGGTAATGTTGTAAGCGTGATCGCCTAAGACTGACTTAATAGCAGCGGTTTCGTTAGGATCGTTAACCGGGGTGCTTGTACCATGCGCGTTTACATAGCTCACATCGGTTGGCAGCAAGTCGCCATCTTTAAGCGCCATCCGAATTGCTCTGACAGCGCCCTCTCCGCCCGGCGCTATCCCGGTCATATGGAACGCATCACAGCTCATCCCGTATCCCACCATCTCAGCGTAGATGCGAGCGCCGCGACTCAGGGCATGTTCTAGCTCTTCCAAAATTAAAATGCCGCAGCCCTCGCCTAAGACAAAGCCATCGCGATCGCGATCAAACGGGCGGCTAGCGTGGGTCGGATCGTTGTTACGAGTAGACATTGCCCGCATAGACGAAAACCCGGCGAACGTTAAGGGCGTCACCGCCGACTCCGTTCCGCCACAAATCATCGCCTGAGCATAGCCGTTTTGAACCAGCCGAAAAGCATCGCCGATAGCATTAGAACCGGCCGCACAGGCCGTCACAGCGCAAGAGTTAGGGCCTTTTGCGCCCACCTGTATAGCCGTTAAGCCAGCCGCCATGTTGGCAATCATCATCGGAATCATAAACGGGCTACAGCGGCTAGGGCCTTTATTCAGGTATATTTCCTGCTGCTCTTCCATTACCTGGATGCCACCAATGCCGGTGCCAATCATCACGCCAATTTGCTCGGCGTTAAGATCGGTAATCTCTAACTTGGCGTCGGCAATCGCTTGCTTGCTGCCGGCGATCGCAAAATGAGCAAACCGCGCCGCCCGTTTAGCATCCTTACGATCCATATACTCCAGCGGATCGAACCCTTTCACCTCACCGGCAATCTGGCTACCGTGCGCAGACGCATCAAAAGCCGTCACCGCACCAATCCCATTTTTAGCGTCCATCAACCCTTGCCAATAGTCTGTCAGGGTATTACCGATAGGCGTAATAGCGCCCATGCCAGTGATTACAACACGCTTTTTATCTGAGTTAGCCATAATTCTACGGACAGTTTTACCGGCAGGGTTAGGAGTGGCGATACGTTGATCAATGCAAATTATCAATGCAAATAGTATAAATTAAGAAATTTGCCCGAAGCTATACAGTTCGAGCAAACGCAGCTCAGTTGGATAGAGCAGCGGGCAAAATTCTCAGGTTCGACTATCTACTTTTTGGACTTGATGAAGTCTACAGCCGATTGAACGGTGCTGATGTTTTCCGCCGCTTCATCTGGAATCTCAATGTCGAATTCTTCTTCTAGAGCCATTACCAGCTCTACGGTGTCGAGAGAGTCAGCGCCCAAATCGTTCGCGAAGCTCGCTTCAGGCTTAACCTCGGCCTCATCTACACCCAACTGCTCAGAAACAATCTTCTGAACTTTTCCTAAAATATCGTCACTCATTACTATACTTACCTTCAAACAGCGGCAAAAAGCGCAAAAAAACACCTAAACAGGGTTTGGGAACAAGGCACGAAGCCTGCCTGCCAACATAAATTGGCTGCGACCGCGACCCAGCAATACCCGATTTAAGTTCCATCATCTTATAGGAAAGCGTGACCCTCTTGTTTACGCTCGCCATCTGTACGTCCGCGATCGCTCCAACTCTGCTAGCACCCAAGGAAACGCCTATATTACGTTCCATAAATTTTTACCTTTTCAAGGTTTATGGAAACAGGCTGAGGGATAAACTCTTGAGGGTTAGAGAACCCTTGTCGCACGTCAGCTGCTAGGCAGTTTCAGACGACTGGCCTCAGACGACTGGTCACAGTGAAATATAATTCTGGAGTCTGTACTTCATGTCTCATTCAGTAAAAATTTACGATACTTGCATTGGCTGCACCCAGTGCGTTCGCGCCTGTCCTACAGACGTATTAGAAATGGTGCCCTGGGATGGTTGTCGCGCGGGTCAAATCGCGTCTTCTCCTCGTACCGAAGACTGCGTTGGCTGTAAGCGTTGCGAAACCGCTTGCCCCACCGACTTCCTCAGCATTCGCGTTTACCTAGGCGCTGAAACCACTCGCAGTATGGGCCTAGCTTACTAAACCTAGCTAGAGCTTTAAGAGCAGTGCTGATTAAGAGCAGTGCGATTGACCGCAGTAAGAAAGGCTTGCTGCGGTCGATGGTACGAGTCTAAATCTTCAGCTACAGTCGGCGTTAGCTAATACTAAAAATCTCCTGACGGTCATTGACCATTGGGAGATTTTTAATAGCAAGAGCGATGATAGAAGACCTACGCAGAGGCGACTTTCTTCACCGCCAGAACGCTGCCAACCAATCCGATGCCCGTTCCCAAGGTAACGAGAGCTAGCGGCAGCAAAACCCACTGACGGGGCGTGAGCTGAAGTCCGTTAACTAGAAATTCTATGAAGGCAGGTTGCTGGCTTGCCGCAATAGATTTGAGCGCTCTTTGAGCCAGTAATAGCAAGCTCCATGAACCACCCGCTCCGATGATGCCGAACGCAGCCCCTTGAATTAAAAAAGGCATATAAATCCAGCTGCGAGTAGCCCCTACAAGCTGCATCACTTCTATTTCATGGCGACGGGCGATCGCAATTAATCGAATCGTGGTCGTCACCACCGCAACGGCCGTCAGGCTTAGCAAACTCACCACCGTCATACTCACCCAGCGCAGCCCCTGGTTTAGCTCTCGAAGCTGCTGAACGATCTCACTGACGTAGAGCACATCGTTTACACCGCTCATGTTCTTCAGCGTCTCGGCTAGTTGCGGCACTTCTTGCGCGTCTCTAGCTTTCACCTTCAGCTCGTCTACTAGCGGATTACCCTTGAGCTGCGCTGACGCATTCGACACATCCGACAGTCCCAAATCTTCCGTTAGTTCGGCCCATGCCTTCTCTTTACTCACCGACTCTACGGTCACAACGCCCGGCAGCTTTCGAACCTGCCCGCTCAGACTGCTCGCATCGACGCCGCTGTCCAAATAAGTAGAGATCACTAACTGAGATCCAAACTGATTGAGCAGTCCTTCAACCTGCCAGCTCGCTTGCAAGCTCACGCCAAACAAAAACAGCAGCACCGTCATTGTGCTAATCGCCGCCCAGTTCATCCAGCCACCGCGCCGCAGGCCGCGCAGGGTTTCGCGGAGTAAATAGTCCGTCTTCGTCAGCGATTTCATCAGCACAAAATGCCGTCAAACTCCTTGATCTGCTCGCCTTTACCAACATCCTCTACCAACAGTTAGAGACAAGGCTGAGCCGTTTACTTCGTTAGTTTTCCCGTATCAAAGGATATTGATATCAAAACCGAATTTCTTCGGGCATTCCGTTAGGTCATCAACTCGAAGTGAGTGCGAGTTGTTACAATAGAAATAACCTTTCACCTGTAACGTTTAGTTTCTCCGAGCACCTATGGCCGCTGTCATTGAAGTTGAAAAGAAAAAGCTGAAGAATCCGCCCCTATCCATTCATTATTTGGGCGATCGCGTTCTTCGTCAGCCAGCCAAGCGAATTGCCAAAGTAGACAATGGCCTGCGCGAACTCGTGCGCCAAATGTTGCAAACCATGTACAGCGAAGATGGCATTGGCCTAGCTGCACCTCAAGTTGGCATGAACAAGCAGCTCTTAGTCGTCGATGCCGACCCAGAAAATTCAACCGCGCCCCCTTTAGTATTGGTAAACCCTAAGATCATCAGCTACAGCGACGAGCTAGCCACCGGGCAAGAAGGCTGCTTGAGTATTCCAGGCGTTTACTTAGACGTAGTGCGCCCCGCGGCTATTGAAGTGAGCTTTAAAGACGAAGCAGGTAAGCCTCGCAAAATGAAAGTAGACGATTTAGTGGCTCGCGTTATTCAGCACGAGATGGACCATCTTAGCGGCGTGATGTTTGTAGATAGAGTTGAGAAT
>Ga0209194_1000069_pt1 | contig 97964 bp, 76 predicted proteins | sample COGITO_mtgs_1004_FD_184787 | JGI IMG/M metagenome (GOLD analysis project Ga0209194, IMG submission 184787) | Pelagic marine microbial communities from North Sea - COGITO_mtgs_100413 (SPAdes) (version 2) | ecosystem: Environmental > Aquatic > Marine > Epipelagic ... | reverse complement strand
ACCGCCAAACTCATTGCCCAGCATCTTAAAGGCATTGACAAGAGGAGGAGAGATGCCTTGAAGATGCTGGGCAATGAGTTTGGCGGTGATGGGGGCAAGCAGGACGCCGTTGCGGTAGTGGCCAGTGGCGAGCGTCAGGTTTTTGCAGGGGCTAGGGCCGAGGATAGGAAGCTCGTCTGGTGTGGAGGGGCGAAATCCCCACCACTGCTCTTCGATAGAAAAGTCAGCGAGGGGAGGATAGAGTGCGATCGCCGCGTTCAGAATTTGACTGATGCCAGCAGCCGTATTGTGCGGCGTAAAGCCAACATCTTCTACAGTTGCGCCCACAATGATACGACCGTCTTGCCGAGGAACAATATAAACCTGCTGGCCAAACAGGACGCGGCGCAAGGGCTGAGTGTAGCCGTAGCTAGCAGGCACTCGGAGTGAAAGCATTTGCCCTTTTTTGGGCAAAACGGGAACGGGCAATAGCTCACCAGACCAGGCACCGGCTGCCAGAATATAGTGGTCAGCCGTTTTTTCACCAGCGGTGGTGCGCAAACCGATAACATGGCCTTGCTTTTGGATAAAGCCCTGAACGCTGACGCCCGTTTGAACCTCTATGCCGACATCTTGCGCCGCGGCGCGCAGGCTCCGCATCAGAGCGCGATTGTCTACCTGGGCATCTTCGGGGTAGAAATGGCCACCAACGATATTAGGGCTAAGGCCGGGTTGATAGCTATGCAAGGCGGCAGCAGTCAGGGTTAGCGCTGGCTGGCTTTCTGCCGGATTATCCAGCCGGGGCGCAAGAATTCCGCAGGGCCAATAGCCGCTGTCTATACCGGTCAGGTCTTCTAATTTGCTAATCCAGCTAGGGTATTGCCCAAGGCTTTGCTGGCAAAGAGCTCTCATCGGGCCGCTGGCTAGCTGCTCGGCATTGGGGGCAAGCATTCCGGCAGCCGCATGACCAGCGGCAGCCGCGAAGTCTTTGCTAAGAACGGTGACCTGAGTGCCCTGCTGCTGTAGCTCAAGGGCAATGGCTAGGCCGATGATGCCACCGCCTACGATGATTACGTCAGCCTGAGCCATAGTGGTGTGAATAGATCGTCAATGTGTGGGCTACCAGAGCGCTGGAACCGCAGAAGCTGGCGCGGCAGGTTCAGGCGTAGGCTGAGTGCTGCTAGCATCGGGAGCGGGCTGTTCGATCTGGGTATCTGGCTGCGCTGAAACTGGCTCAGCATCAGCAATAGGAACGGCGTCTACGCTGGTTGAGGCTACCACAGAGTCAAGCTCTACGCTCTTTTGCCGCTGAATGTAGGTACCGGCTTCTTCGAGCGGTGAGAAGGTCACGGTTTCGCCTTCCGGGGTATCTGACTGGTCGGCAAAGCGAGTATTGGTTTGAGTGGTATCTCCAGTCGGAGCATCGGCGGTTTGAGCATCAGCAGTTTGAGCGTCAGCCCCTGGCAGATTGCTATTGTCGCTATCCACAGAAATAGCGGCTTCAGGATTAGATTCTGGAGCGGAGCCGTTTAACCAGTTAGCAGCGCTTCTGACGCCAAGAATAGCAGCGATAAAGATGCCAGCGATCGCACCCCAAAGTCCATATTTTTGAGCCATGACTCTTGTTCCTCACATCACTGCTGTTGTTTGCTATTAGCGCATCAACCGCTCGTACTCATCATACTAAGCGATTTCACTATACGAATACACCAGCTTTCCCGGCTATCGGGTTGATGTTGACTAGATGCTGGCTATAAACTCCACGCGAGAAAGGTATTGTCTACGAAAAGATTATCGCGATCGCAGCCAACTCGGCAGGTTAATCAGTAGGCTAAAAGTAATTAATTGCCCTCTTTGCTCGTCACTGACCCTGTATGAACCTTTGGACTTGGAAAACTTGGAAGGATCGGCCCTATCTCGTTTGCTCACTAATTTCTCAGCCGCACGGATTTTTTACTAGCCATTTTTACCCGCAGACACCAGAATCTTTGGTCAGCGTGCTTGCGCCCTCGGCTCAGGTCTACCGGGTCAAGCAGGTGCACAGCGCCGATGTGCTAATGGCTGATGAAGTTGCCCGCCAGATTGCCGGTGAGATTGCCAGTGAGAACGCTCGCGAAAGTGAAAACGCGATCGCAGCTAGTCACCCGCCGCTTGCCAACAAAGCACCCACGCCTTTGCCTTTAGCCGATGGCGTCATCAGCGATCGGCCTCAGCAGTCTGTCTGGGCTTGCTCTGCGGACTGTACGCCTGCGCTAATTAGCGACGTGGTAACTGGACAAGTCGCAGCAGTTCATGCGGGCTGGCGCGGAACCGCTCAAAAGATTTTGCCCGCGACGGTCTCTAGGCTCGTGGCCGCAGGCAGCGAAATTCAAAACTTGAGAGTAGCCTTGGGCCCCGCGATTGACGGGCAAGTGTATCAGGTTGGAAAAGACGTAGCAGCTGAGGTAGGGCTTAGCGTGGCTGGTCACCTGTCTGAAACAGCGCTGATTGATCATCTGATGTCGGTTGAGTCACCGCCGCTGCTAGCAGATGATCATGCGGAGCGGGTGCGCTTGGATGTAAGGCGAATTAATCAGATGCAGCTTGAGCAAATGGGGTTGGCGTCAGCTCAAATTGCGATCGCGCCCCACTGCACCTATCAAGATCCTGATAATTTCTTCTCATATCGGCGCACCCAAGAGAAAAAAGTTCAGTGGTCTGGCATTGTCAGCCGCTAGGCTTGGCCTTTGGCAGGCGCTTTAGTCTTCAGCTAGCGCTCCAATCTTCGGCTGGCGCTTTAGTCTTCGGCTGGCGGCGGAGCCCCAAACACAGGCGTCAAAAAGGCCACAATTAGCCCGATTAAAAAGCCCGAGACATTGCGAATAACCGGCAGCAGCTCAGGCGTGCGAGTAACAACCGGGCCCAAGCCAAAGGCGATAAACAAAATGCCCCACAGTGGTGAAAACAAAAGCGCCCACTGCCAGGCAATCCCATCGCCCTCGCGTCTAGGTTGCGCTGCAAATCCGCAGATCACGCCGCCCAAGATAGAGGTTACCAGTGTCAAAATCCATTGCTCTCGGGGTAAACCGGGCACTACTGAGCAGCCGCCCCGCTCTAAACAGGTCTCTAGCGCATTGATTGCCCCCAGAACAGCGCCGTCCTCACCGTTATCACGGACATAAAACTGGTTGCCAAAGCGAGTTTGCAGCTCAATCCAAAAGGTTCGAGGCAGCAGCGGATATAGCTGGTCGCCTACGCTAAAGTTCAGCAGATTACCGCCTCTAGGATCGGCCACCATCATGATGCTCTTGTCATTGAGGTCCCAAAAATCTTTTACTGCACGCCCCGGCGTTTGGTCGAACTGGGTAAGCACTCTTAGCTTCCAGCCGGTTTCGGCTTCAACCTGCGACAGCTGAGTGTTGAGATATTCTTCTTGCGCATCGTTCAAAATTCGCGCTAGGTCAATCACCACCGTGGGTTCATCTGGTAGCAGCTCAGGGTTATTGACAGCCTGAGCCGGTAGCGCTGGTGACCAAGCTAAAAAGCAGACAAGGCAGAGCGCCACGCAGGTGGCTAAACTTCTCATAAATCGGGTCACGGTCTGCTGGCTCCAGATAGTTGTGAGGCGTTGAGTGATTTGCCGGGATGTAGTGCTGAAGCAGATTCTCATTAGTTCAAGCCGAAGGCCATGACGCCTATCTTTACAGTTGTTTACTTAATTTTAAGATACCTGGCGCATTTAAGATACCGGAAGCTATCGGGAAAAGTTGTTTCGGCTCAATTTGTCTCTTGTTTAGACGCTTGTTTTGAGTCTAACTTTGGGTCTAGCTTTGAGTCTGGATTTGGTGAGTGGGCAGGCGGCAGTGGTTGAGCAGACGGCGGGCCAGCAGACGGCGGGCCAGCAGGCGGCGGGTTCAGCGGCGAAACCGGTGGGCGGCGGGTCGGTGGACGGCGGCGACGGCGAGGATTGCCCGCCAGTACTTGCAAGGCCGCAGACGCGCCAGCTAATACGCTGCGGGTAGTGATATGTGCTTTTTTCGCCTGGATTTTTGCGCCGATTAGCCCCTGATCAACCTGCTGCACGACGCTGCGAGCGCTCTGGACACTGCCGGTCACTTCGTCACTCAGACCAGATAGCTCTTTGCCAGTGACCCTAATGTCTCTAAGCGTGGGGGGAATTTCACGGTTGAGCGTGTCTAAAAGTTTTTCAGCACTTCTGGCGGCCCTAGCAAGTTCCTGCAGGGTGAAAATGGCCACCAGCAGCAGTGCCATCAAGCTAATCGCTACCAGCAAAAGGGAAAGACCGAGCCAGAAGAAAGGATTGTTCACGGTAATTGAGGCGCTATTTTTGGAATGGCTTCTGGGCGTTCGGATTCTAGGCGTTTGGATTCCAGGCGTTCGGATTCTGGACTTCGGATTTGGGGCGGTCGGCTTTATTCGATGCCTGACATATTTTCGACTTCACTGCGAACAAGCAGATCTTCTTCCTCAGCGCTCGACTGGCGATCCCACTCTTGGCGACTGGCAGATCTGCCTGCAATGATAGCTTCTCGCAGCCGACCTAGCGTTTGATCCCAGTTAGCTAGACTGGTGTCGGAAAGGCGATCGGCCTGAAACTGGATGCTCGTTGCCAAATCTTCTGCGAGTTCTGGCAGGGCATGAGCTGATTTTTTGATAATGTGCCGGGTTTCTTTGCCCGTACGCGGTGCGACCAAGATACCAGCGATCGCACCTAGCGCTGCGCCAATAATCATGCCCCCCAAAAGTCCATCTGACTTGTTATCTGCCATAGCTCTTTCCTGCTTATCGCCCCTATATACTCAAAGCTCTACACTCAAAGCTCTATGCTCAAATTTCTGCGCTCGAAAGCCTTTCTCTTAGCCTACTCTCAACTGGCCTAGCCTAGCTTTCAATCCTCAATTTTTACGCTTTAGCCTCTACCTTTCACCCTTTGCGCCTGCGAGCCCGGTACAGCAGCACCGTCTGCACCAGTCGAACTAGCCCCACGACTTGAGAAACCTGCCGCGATCGCTGCTGCCACCGGGCCATCTCTAGCCGGGTAGCGGCTAGCTGAACCCGCCTGAGTGTCAGTGCGTAGCCTAGCTGCTTAGACCCTAGCCCGCCTGTTTGCGCCATCACATACAGCTGAGCGCTCAACCGCTGTAATTGCCGCTTGTAGCCCCACAGACCATAAGCCAGCGCCAATATAACACCCGCTAGCAGACAATTAAGCACCACGACGATGTGAACTGCCGCTAGGGGAAGTACTGTGAGCAATGCTGTAGGAAATGCCGTGGAAAATGTCATGAAAATGCTACGCGACGTCTTTCAACTTCTCTGAACGATCCTTTTTAAACGACCCTTTAAACGACCACTTCGACTACCAGTCCGACGCGTAGCTCATCACCAGCGGCGTCAGCCCAATTTCTTCGGGTAGCTTGCTGTGAACCTCAAAAAACGCGACCACCTCTCTGAGCGTCGGCCTACCTCGTTTAGAACCAGTGGCTCCTGCCGCAATGATGCAGCCACAGCAGCCATCGTTATCCGCGCTATTGACGGCCCACTTTTCTACAGCCTGGCTGTCGGTAGGGTCACTGATTTCATATTCGTTGAATAAATGCAGGTAGCCTTGCGCTGTTTGGATAAGGCCCACCTGAAAAACTTGGCCACTGATCGGATCGCTGCCTGGATTAAAGCAAATAGCACGAATGCCCCCTTCTTCTTTTAGCTGCTCAAGCAGCGCCTTGGCTTTGGGGCGAGTGGTTTGAATGGTGAGGATGGGCCATTTTCTTTTGCCTGGAGATTTGCTGGGCGTTTTTTCCTTTGCAGGCCCCTTTAGAGGAGTGGCTGCTGAGGTTTTTGCTGAAGTTTTGACCGAGTCTCCTACTGAGTCTACGAGCGCGCTTTGATAGTAAACGCGGCGATGGTTGCGCAGGGGTTCGATGTCTTTTTCTTTGTGGCTACCGAGCATAATCAAGGAGCCTTCTGGAATGCTGTCATCGACGATCGCCCCGTCCCCCATTTCTGGGCCGATCTCTAGGCTCATCTCTGAGCCAATATCTGAGCCAATATCTGAGCCAGAAATCAACGCTTTAGGCAGGTGACTGTTGCTGCCAAGGGTTTCGTCTAAAAACGCGGCAGATACCTCGGGCAGCGTAGAGACTTTGACGGTGATACTGCCCGCATCGCCCTGTGGGTTTACGATCGGGCTAGGAATGCGAAAGCGGCTGGTAACCGGTGTCAACGCAAAATTTTCGAGGCTGATGTCGTGCTTTTTGAAAAAGCGGTGCAGCGCTTCTAACGTCACGATTAGGCTGGCGGCTTCTTCTTCAGCGAGCTGCGATCGCAAACCTTCTAATGGATGCAGACTACCAAACTCGTAGCTCACCATTTCTTGTCTTGCCGCCGCGCCCCGCTCGCCCGACTTAAAGACCGGCAAAGGAATCACATCTTTCGCCGGGTTGAAGTTAATAAATAGACAGTTTTGCTCTAAGAAAGCCTGCTGCATTCCTTCAGAAAACTCCTCACTATGCAGCAGCTTGTAGCGAAACTGCTCTAGCGAATCGAGATCTCGGTAAAACAGCAGGCCGTACTCCATCCCCGCTAGCCCCAAAACAGATAGATAAAGGGTCTCAATGTCCCAGTGGTTTAGCTCTATCGCCAAAATCTCCTGCTCGCTTAAAGACTTCCAAGGCGCATCTCGCCAGAGCATGGCTGCTTTTTCTAACAAAATATCTTCACAGGTCTCGGGCAGCTTAGCCTCCGGGGCTTCTGGAGACTGAAGCTTTTCAAAGACCTCATCAATAATGGGCAGCTCAGGCGCGTATTCGACCGGAATATCGAGCGCCTGCAGTGCGCCACGCAAAAAGAATTGAATCTCGCGATCGCGCACAACGACCTTTCTGGGCCTCGCAGGCGGCACCCGGCCTTGCGGGGCTTCAATTGCCTGCAAAAGCGTTCTAACAATGGCCTCGTGGCCTGTCTCTCTGGGCACAACACTAAGCCCTCTGACCACCCCTTGCAGACTGTCTACCCAAAGAATACAGTCGCCGTCAGCCGAAGCTTTATCATCTAGCACTTTGCTTGTGGGGGGCAGCGGGCGGCGATCGCACTCCCAAACGCTCGTAAGCCGAGGCAGTTGGCTCAGGCGGCGGCAGGTAAATGGGCTCAGTTGATGCATGAGGTCAGGGGATCAGGAACAACGACTGTAAGTTAGCGACTGTGAGTCAGTCGTAGATGCAAGGTTTTTAACTATCAAGGTTTTAGCTATAAGGTTTTTAGCTATTTTTAGTCTTAGCTAGTTTTAGTCATAGAGAAGCTATAGAGGCTGTAAAAGTAAAAAACGATAGAGGTCGTAGGATGCTCAGCTTAGTTCTAGACACGCTAAATCTATCTAAGCTTATCAATAGTATCGAGTTTGGCCATTTGTACTAGACCTATCCACCATAGGTCTAAGTAGCCATCGTTCTAAATAGATCAGTTGGATCTAGATCGCTCTGAGCAATCAATCAATATTAAAGGCTATCCGAAGGCTTTTTAGTGAGCCTGTCCTAATTCAATTCCTCATCTAGTCCACTGCATCAAATCCGCTTAAACGGATGCGTTAAACTAAGAGCTAGCCACTTACTTGAAAACTTTTCAACTCAAGCCCCTCCATTCCTTTACCTGATTTTTCCTTTACCTAATTTCCTATGACACAAACAATCCCTGCTACTGATCAAAACACGGCAGCCCCCGAGGGTTTGACCGTTTCTACAGCTGCTCCTACGGCTGGAAGCGATCGCGGCATTTTAATGTCTGAAGCGGCGCTCGCTCATGTAACAGCACTGCGCGATAAGCAAGAAGGCGATTTATGTCTGCGCGTGGGTGTTCGTCAAGGCGGCTGCTCTGGGATGTCTTACATGATGGACTTTGAAGAGCCTGGTAATATCGGCGAGCACGATGAAGTGTACGATTACGATGGCTTTAAAGTGGTGTGCGATCGCAAAAGCCTGCTGTACCTATACGGTCTCATGCTCGACTATAGCGACGCGCTCATTGGCGGCGGCTTTCAGTTTACTAACCCCAACGCCAACCAAACCTGCGGCTGCGGCAAATCATTTGGCACATAGTCACTTGGTGCATAACCATCTGATACACAGCCATCTGATACACAGCCATCTGATACACAGCTATCTGACACATGGCAGGCCAACCGGCACCTGGCACTGGTAGCCAGCGTGTAAAAGTTTGACCGGCTGCACTTTTTGCGCAGGCCATCTACGCCCAACCTTATCTTTCGGCATCTTATATCTCGACCGCTATGCAAACCCTAGAAACTCAATTTGAAGACGGCATCGCTCGCTATAAAGCGGGCGAATCGGCTGACGTGCTATTGCCTATCTTCAAAGACATCTGTACAAAAGCGCCTAGAAACAGCGCAGCTCAAACCTGCTTGTCTTGGCTCTACCTGCTAGCTGACAAGCCCAACGCGGCTTACAAAGCGGCCCAGAGAGCCGTTAAGCTGATGCCCAAAGACCCACAGGCACGAACCAACTTAGCAATTGCCATGTTAGAAACCGGCAAAAGCGGGGTGCGTGAGCAAATAGACATGGTTTCTCAGATGCTGTACGCGGTAGATGAGCTGAAGGCAGAAATTAAAGAGAACTTTGAAGAAGGATTAAGAAGAAGGCCAGATTGGCAGAGTGTAAAGCGGATTCAAAAATGGTTGTTTGAAGACTGATCCCCTTTGCTGGAAAGGCTTTTGGCTTCTACCAAGCACAAACTTTGCTTTACGATGGTTCATCAAGTATCGTAACTAATCCAAAAGAAAAAATGGCGGCGATCGCACCTACTGGCGATCCCCGCCATTTTTGTTTATGCCTTTTATGATCAGGGTTTGAGCGCTATTCAGGATGGCTAAAAGCCCGCCTTTTCTACGCCGGAGGATCTATATAAAGTTCGTGTAAATAACTTAACGCCTGATCCCCGCCTCGACTGATAAGCTTAGGTTAATTGGTTGATAAGCCCTGCTTAACTCGCAGCTTTCAATCCTCGCATCTACCACCTTATCTATTTTTAGGAGTCGCTTATTATGAACCTTAAGACAGTCGCGATTAAGCCAGAAACGCGTAACCATAAAGGATTTTTTGTGCAAGACGCAGACTACACCTTTGTGGAAATTGACAAGTCCGGTTGGGCCCTAATTTGTGTTGATGATGCCGTTTGCCACTATGTTGATCCCGATAACTTATTGGCAGCTGAAATCGACGGCGCGAAAGCTGTATAGCTTTTCCCTAGGCCTTTTGTTGTAAAAGGCCTAACATTCATCATGAATATCCAATTGTGTGTGGCTGCTTCTCCGATGAAGCGGCCACCTTTAGTAAATGCCACTTTTTAATAAAGGCTACCTTTAGTGGTGTAGCTAGATTGGCGTGATTTAATAACAAGTGGTGAGCCCCGGTTTTGAAGATGGTTTTCAAAATCGGTTTTCAAAATTGGTTTTCGAAATTGGTTTTCAAAATTGACTACTGCCATAGCAGTAGAGCTATGGTGATCAAAGATATGTTTATACAGAAGTTATGAAAGACCAGTTTTTCGATGGATTGAATAAGCTGCTGATGTTCAATCTATTTTTTGTCTTGTTTAGCTTCTTTTGGTTTGCGGTGGCGCTAATTGGTCGCTCAGCCAATGTAAATTTGGGATTTGACCTTTGGTATAGCCTTTGGGATCCGCTGATTATGCCTTCAATCGGTATTTTGATGGCGGGTGCGCTGGCAAGCGGCCTGTTTAGCTGGGTAAATCGAAAGTTTCTAGAGCGCTCTTAGAAATCTTTGTTAAAGGATCTTTCTGGAGGGCCTTTCTGGCTGATCTTATAAAGGCTGCTAAACACTTGCTAGCTACTACCAGACTCCCCTTGTGCGTTCGTACCATCGCACTAAGACTTTTGCCAGCCGTTTGGAATCGTGACGCACGGTAGTATTGCTTTCACTCATCACATTGGCGATAATAATTCGCCGTCCCGAGTCGATGACGGCGGCGCGATCTAGGATCACTGGGGCTGCACCTTCTTTTAGGTAGCGGGCGATCGCCTCTTCAGAGGGCACTCGCTTTTGCACCAGCACGGCGTCAAATAAGTACTTGCCACAGGCTCTATCAATCGCTTCGATATGCTTAGAGACCGTATAGCCCTGGGTTTCTCCAGGTTCACTCATAATGTTGCAAATGTAGATGCGCGGAATATGGCGCGCTGCGATCGCATCTACAATTTCTGGTACTAGCAGGTTGGGAATGATGCTGGTGTACAAGCTGCCGGGGCCCATAATAATGTAGTCAGCTTCATTAATAGCCTCTAGCGCCTGGGGCAGAGCCGGTGGGGCAGCAGGAAAGCAGCCAATTTCATGAATGTTTCCCCGCGCTTTGGTAATGTTCGATTCGCCCTTGATCTGTCGCCCATCGGTGAGAGTGGCCCACAGGCTGACATCGCTGAGCGTAGAAGGTAAGACACGCCCGCGAATCGCCAGCACCTGAGAACTCGCGGCGATCGCCTGTTCCCAGTCTCCCGTAATTTCATTCATCGCCGACAAAAACAAATTGCCAAAGCTATGGCCACTAAGCCCCGTACCCGACTCAAAGCGATACTGAAATAGCTCCGTCAGCAGCTTTTCCTCGTCAGCCAGCGCAGTCAAACAGTTGCGAATATCTCCTGGTGGAATGCCGCCCATTTCTCGGCGCAGTCGCCCCGATGAGCCGCCGTCATCAGCCACCGTCACAATGGCCGTAATGTTACCGCTATAGTGCTTAAGCCCGCGCAGCAGCGTAGAGAGCCCGGTGCCACCGCCAATCACCACAATGCGAGGGCCCCGGTTTAGCCGCCGGTGGGTTGCGATCGCATCCCACAAATTATCCTCCCCATTCGCTGGCAGCAGCACCTCCACAATGGTGCCAAGCGTTCGCGTCTGGCCCCATACCAGCAGCAGCAGGCCGCCCATTACAGCCAGTGGACCGCTGATATAGTTCGGCACTAGCTGCGTAATCAAATTAAGCAAATTGCCAACAAACTTGACCGTATAGAACACAGGCGTCAGCTTCAGCCAGACCATGATGCCAAGGCCCACCGACACGATGCCTACCGTACTCAAAAACAGCCAGCGCTTAACAAACAGCCCAGGCCGTAGCCACCTCATCCATCGCCGAGGCTTGATATATAGCTTGTTACGAGTTGGTCGCATAGTAAGGACAAGGGGCTGGCCAGAAGATTGACAGGAAGACTGGCCAGCGATCTGGCGGGATCATACTGCACTAGGGTTATACAGCAAAAAGGGTAGCCTACAGCTTCTCGATCATAATTAGGACTGATTAGATTAGGGGAAGTTAATATATCCCTAATGACTTGCTACCACTTATGGTCAACTCTACGTCTTCAATACCACCGCCAGTCCCACCCGCTATGCCGCCTGAAGATCCACACAGCCGCTCAGACAACCATTCAGCGCCACTGGTACTGCTCAGGGGCATCTCTAAGCAGTTTGGCCAAAATACCGTGCTAAAAGACATCGACTTGAGAGTTGAAACGGGTGAGGCGATCGCCATTATTGGCCCCTCAGGTACCGGCAAGTCGACCATTTTACGAATTATTGCCGGGCTGCTAGCACCGGATGCTGGTGAAATTTGGATAGGCGGACAAAAGCGAACTGGGCTGATAGAAGATGCATCCGATCCGATTAGCGTTGGCATGGTTTTTCAACAGGCAGCGCTGTTTGATTCTCTAACCGTCTCCGAAAATGTCGGATTTCTGCTCTACCAGCATTCTCGCCTCTCATCGCGCGAAATTCGAGATCTGGTCGTACGGGCCCTGACCGTCGTCGGGCTGCCAGACGTTGCAGACAGATACCCAGCCGAGCTGTCCGGCGGCATGCGTAAGCGAGTGAGCTTTGCGAGAGCCGTGATGTCTAATCCCCACGACACTAGCAACCAACCGGGTCTTTTGCTGTACGATGAGCCGACAGCAGGTCTAGATCCGATTGCCTCAACGGTGATTGAAGATCTCATCAGAGAGATTCATTCAGGGCAATCCTGTCAATCTTATTTGATTGTCACTCACCAAGAGAGCACCATTCGCAGAACAGCCGATAGGGTGATTTTCCTTCACGCAGGGCAAGTACAGTGGATGGGTAGCGTTAATGAAATTGACACCACAGACAATCCGTTTGTCCGTCAGTTTTTCAGTGCTCAGGTAAAAGGGCCGATTCATGCTGGTGGATAGCGTTAACGGCTATTAACATCCGTAGCCTAGAGGCATCTTTTATAGCCTAAAGGCATCACGTCTTTATCTATCAGCTAGATCCACCCAAACGACCGAATCTTTATCGTCAACCTTTAGAAAACTCATGCGGGCACGAACAATTCGAGAAGGTTCTGTGGGACTGCTGATCTTATTAGGGATCGGTTTGTTTGGCGGGTTAGTGCTGTGGCTGCGAGGATTTAATCCGACCAACCGGCCCTATGAGCTAATCGCCGAGTTTGAAGACGTTATGGGTGTGCAAATTGGGACACCAGTAATGTACCGAGGCGTCTCGGTAGGGCGAGTAAATTCTATTGACGCGCGATCTAACATAGTAGAAGTCGGTTTGGAAATTACCGAAAAAGAGCTGCGAATGCCCAGCGAGGTCATCGTAGAAACGGTAGAGTCGGGTCTGATTGGCGAGATGTCAATCGAAATTTCGCCCCTAGCTGAGCTTTCTTCGGCGGCGGCTGAGTTTTCACCGACGGGTAGAGACTGCGATAGCAGCATGATTTTATGCGACGGTGACCGGCTAGCCGGTGAGATCGGGCCGAGTTACGAAGCGCTGCTCCGATCGGCAAGTGACTTGACTGAGCTGTTTGCCGATCCAGAGCTATTAGCGCAGCTCAAAGAGACCCTAGCAACCGTTACCGCAACGTCTGAAAATGCTGGCAGGCTAGCCCAACAGGCCACGCTGCTAACTCAGCAGGCACAGGCCGAAATTGCTCCGCTCTCTAGCGCAGCGCTGCGGGCAACCGATTCGGCGACACTAGCAGCGGCGCAGGTTGCTTCGACAGCCGAAGGATTTTCGCTGACAGCTTCAGAGCTGAATACGTTGATTGGGGAGAATAGAGGCGTATTAATCGATACGCTAAGCAACGTCCAGGCCGCGAGCGTACAGCTAAGGAATGCCACGAATTCCTTGACGCCAACGCTTGAACGCGGCGAGCTAATTGGCAACCTAGAGACACTGGTTGCCAATGCCTCAGCAGCGTCTGAAGATTTGCAGGTAATTACGGCTTCTCTCAATACGCCTACCAACTTGGTATTGCTCCAGCAGACCTTAGAATCTGCCCGCGATGCGCTTATGAGCGCGCAAAAGGTAATGGCCGATGTAGATGAAATCACAGGCGATCCGGCTGTTCGTGAGCAAATTCGTAACTTGATCAATGGCTTGGGATCGCTGGTCTCGTCTACACAGTCTTTGGAGCAACACTCTGAAGTAGCGAGCGCCTTGAGGCCGCTAGCACTGCCGTTAGAATCCGCAGCCGAGGCCAGCACGACCCCAGAAAAGGGCGAACGGTCGAGCAACTCCCAGTTAGAGAACTACCTGAACCGGCACACAGGCGCAGGCATACAGACTGTTGGCCAGACAGACGGTCAACGGCCTGTTTTAGTCTTTGATGGAGAGCGTTATATCTTGCGATCGCCTGAGCAAATAGCATCTGGTTCAAGCGAGGCTTCTGTGGACGAGCGAACCCGTCTTTTAGAAAAAAATCTTTGGTCGGATGTTGAGCTTAGCATCGAGGATTGAATCACCTAGCCGCTTTAGCCAGAAAGCACATTCTGAAAGAAGATAAAGCCTATGACTGGGCTCAGAGGGCTGTGGCTGCTAGCGCCAATGAAAGAGAGCTAGAGCAAGACCTTTAAAAATCTTGTTTTGACCTATGTAAACGTCTGTTTTCGGGAACATTGAGAGCACTATCAAATTTATTTTTATTTGTCGTCTTATTCTCAATAGGATCGATTTCAGGTGACTTATTCCCGACTGGTACAGACGGCACACGAAGGTAGCGCCGTCCCCATTAATCACGCGTCTACAGATCAGATCTCCGACTCTCTCCAAAGCTCTTTTTCAGAAATTTTAATTGATCGAGTGGGCTGTTTGCTTCAGTGCCCGACTGATACGCCTCAGATCTGGCCTCAGGTGCTAGCGGTGGTCGGTGAGATGCTGAGCTGCGAGACGGCTCAGCTGTTTTGGTCAGAGCCCATGATGTCTGCGCCAATCAACCACTGGGGAGAAGGATCGCTATCGTCTTCGGCTATAGCCAGTGCGCTGTGGTCTCATTTAAAGATTCCAGCGACCTCTTTGGCTGAGACGCTGTGGAGCTATCAGGCGAGCGACTTGCAAGCGCACTTGGCTGAGATGGTTGCAGAGGGCTACTTTCGACTAGCCGGCTCGGCTACATACGCGGCGGGGCATTGGCCAGATGAGCTTTGCAAGCTATCTTTACCGACAGATAGTCATCATTTGCTGCTGCTGCCGCTGTGCGTAAAAAAAGACTGTGTTGGGGTGCTGGCGCTGCTGCGTTCATCGGCTGAACAACAAGACTGGTCGCCCGACGATGTGCGCTGTGTAGAAACAGTGGGCAGTCATATTTTTTTGGCGGTTTTGCGATCGCGCGTAGAGCGTCTTTTTCGCAGCCGTAGCGCTCGCGATCAGCTCACACAGCTGCCTGATCGACTGCTGTTCAATCAGCATTTAGCTCGGTCGATTGCAATTTCAGTTAGCAAGGATGTGATGCTAGGCGTTGCATTTCTAGATTTGGATCGGTTCAAGAATATCAATGACACACTCGGTCATGCGGCGGGCGACTGCCTGCTTAAACAGGTGGCAGAACGTCTGAAAGGCTGCCTTCGAGGCTATGACGTTGTGGCCCGCTGGGGAGGCGATGAGTTTACGCTGCTGCTGTGTGATTTGCGATCGGCTGAAGAAATTACCAGCATTTCAGAGCGCATTTTGAACCGGCTCTCGGCTCCGTTTCATGTACAGGGCGAAGATCTCTATGTAACGGCGAGCATTGGCATTGCCCTAGCGCCCTACGACGGCCTAGACGGGCAAACGCTGCTACGCAACGCCGACGCGGCGATGTATCAGGCCAAAGCGCGAGGCCGCAATAACTATCAAGTCTATTTTGAAGAAATCAACGCCAATGCGCGCACTCAGCTCAACCTAGAAAACGATCTGCGCAAAGCGCTAGATAACCACGAGCTATTTTTGTGCTATCAGCCACAGGTTGATTTGCGCAGCGGGCAGTGGATTGGGATGGAAGCGTTGATTCGGTGGCAGCATCCTACCTTAGGACTAATTCCGCCCAACAGATTTATCATGATTGCCGAAGAAACCGGCCTGATTGAACCGATTGGCAAGTGGGTATTGCGGGCTGCTTGCACTCAATACTGCCAGTGGTATCAGGCGGGTTTCCCAGCGCTCCGGCTAGCGGTTAACCTATCACCCCAGCAGTTTTCACGAACAAATCTGGTCCGTTCTGTCGTAGAAATTCTTCAATCTACCGGATTTGATGCCAAATACTTAGAGCTAGAAGTTACTGAAAGCGCAGCTATGCAAGATGTGGGCTTTGCCATCGGCGCGCTTAGAAAATTCTCTTTGGCGGGCATTCAAATTGCGATGGATGACTTTGGCACGGGCTATTCTTCGCTTAGCGTGCTGAAGCACTTTCCGTTAGACACCATCAAAATCGACCGTTCTTTTGTGAAAGATCTAGTCGATAGCCCCAGCGATGCGGCGATCGCATCCACCATCATCGCCCTTGCTAAAGGACTAAACTTCAAAGTGCTAGCCGAAGGCATTGAAAAACCTGAGCAGATGGAGGTGCTAAATGAGATGGGCTGCGACTACGCACAGGGCTACTGGTTTAGCCGTCCGCTAACCGTAGAGCAGATCGATCAGATGCTAGCGAGCGGTGACTTTTATCAGCGCTCGGGCACGCCAAAACCACATTAGCAGGCAGCAAGTAGTAAACAGCGAGCAGCACGAAAACCGTAGACAGAAAACCGTAGACAGAAAACCGTAGACAGAAAACCGTAGACAGCAAGCATTAGCAGGGAATGTCACTCTCAGGTGCCTGCATGTCCCACGGCACCACCGAGAAGAAAAAGAGCGTTAGCGCCATGACCAGCCCGCTGCTGAGAAACTGCCAGCCATGCAGAAACTGCCAGCCGTGGTGATAGCTCATGCCTGCAACCGCTAGCCCGTGCACAATGGCAGCGGCGCTAAAACAACGCGATCGCATACCAATAGCCATCGCCCCGTAGCCAGTCGCACACAGACCCAGCCACAGCCCACACAAATTAGACAATATGAGACTAGATCCGTAAAAAATACCGGAGCTCGTTACCAACACGCCCGCACTCATCAAACCTGCCCACAGAAAAATCACCCAGCGCAGCTTTGCTGTCGTCGCCAGTTTCCAAGTTAGTCCAGAGGTAGTCGCAATTCCTGAGCCAGTCAGCGCCGCGTCTAACATGGCCTGAGTTGCCCAGCTCAGCGTTGAAAACTGAGGCAGGGTGAAAATGATCAGCGTTACAACGCCCCAAATCAGAAACGCCTGATCTATTTCCGAAAAGCAGATGCTGGGTAGGCTATTGGCTTTTTGCCTGAGGTGAAGCCTCAGCAGCCCGCCAGGGTCTTGCAGACCTAGCGTGTCGGATAGGGTTTCAGCAGTATAGATGGCGGAAAAATCGGTAGAATCGAAAGAGGTCATAAGGACGGGTAATAGATCTCAAGTTGTCAGCTCAGGCTGCGTTTTATGTCGGTTTTTATGTTTCAACTATTTGAAGATTGTGAACTAATGTTAACAGATAATTAATTTTTTATAATGTTTAGAGATCCGTCTTTGTGCATAATTTGTGCATAGCTTGTGTATAAAGTGCAACAGTGAATAAGCGGCTATCTAGCGGCTGTTTTGCAGTCATTGAGCGTCTAGCGGACGATCAAACGCGCTAGCATAAGTGTCTAATTAATAAGTTTTACTGATAAGTCTTTGTCTGAGCTATTGCCCCAGTCGTCCTTCTCACCCGCTTTAGAATCTGTAGATTTGCGCAAAAGCTATGGCAGCAAGAAAACTCGTTTTGAAGCTGTGCGCGGCGTTTCGTTAAAAATTTCGCCGGGTGAGGTGCTGGCGTTTTTGGGGCCCAACGGGGCAGGCAAAACAACCACCATCAAAATGATTGCCGGGCTGATCCGTCCGGATGCGGGCTGGGTGAAAATTGCCGGGAGAGATCCGCATCGAGATCCACAGGCGCTGCGCGGTGTCGGCGCGGTGCTAGAAGGAAACCGCAACCTGTACTGGCGGCTGACAGCCCTCGAAAATTTGGAGTACTTTGGCACGCTTCGGCAGATGAACCGGCAGGTTGCAAAAGCCAAAGGAGAAGCACTGTTAGAGGCGTTTGGCCTAACAGATAAACGGAAAGTTCCGGTGCAGAAGCTATCGCGAGGAATGCAGCAAAAAATTGCGATCGCGGTTGCCCTGATTCATCAGCCCCAGCTGCTGCTACTTGATGAACCCACGCTAGGACTAGACGTCGAAGCAGGCGAAACTGTCAAAGCGCTCGTCCGTCAGATCGCCGCCTCTGGCTGTGCCATTTTGCTGACGACCCATCAGCTCAACGTGGCCGAAGAGCTTTCAGACCGGGTCGCCATTATTCGGGCGGGCCAAATCGTCACCGAGCAGCCAACGCAGGCACTAATCAAACAGTTTTCAAAAGGCACGGCCTACCATATTCAGTTTGAAGGCGCTTTAGATCAAACTCAAACAGCCGCCATTCTATCGCTAGGGGCAACGCTAGAAAGTGAGCATCACATTCGTTATTTTCCAGCCGGTGAAATCAGTGAGGCCAATGGTGAGAGTGCCAATAGTGAGAGTGCCAATAGTGAGAGTGCCAGTGGTGAAAGTAGTTCAGCGGCGGTGGCCTCGGCCACTTTGTACAAAATTCTGCATATTCTAGAGCCGTTACCGCTGCTAGAAGTTCGCCAAGACCGGATGGATTTGACCGATGTGTTTTTACAGCTAGTGCGCACCTGATGATTGATCTATTTATTGGCGAATTCAAGCGTACCTGGATTCAAACCCTCCGCTATCCGTCTGAGGTGATTGGCGGCGTGGTCATTTTGACCGCTGTATTTTATGGCATTTTTTTGGGCACGCAGTACATGGCAGGCCCCGATATTGCCTTTGGCGACCGGCTAGATACGGTGGTTATTGGCTATGTGATTTGGTCTTTGGTGCTCTATATCGTTAACGACATTGCCACTAATTTGCAAATGGAGGCCAGAACCGGCACGCTAGAGCAGCTTTTTCTCTCTCCGTTTGGAGCGCCACGGGTGTTTTTTGCCAGAGCGATCGCAAGCCTAACGCTGCGCAGTTTACTAACGCTGGTTGTCTTGCTCATCATCATGACTATCAGCGGCAGCCAAATTGCCTTTCCACCAATACTGTTGTTACCCCTTGCAACCTTGCTGCTAGGGGCCTACGGCCTCGCTTTTTTTATCGGCTCGCTAGCGCTTGTACTCAAAAATGTGCAGCAGCTACTCAGCTTATTTCAGTTTTTTCTGTTCTTTTTGCTGGCCGCACCTACCGAAAATTGGACCGGGCCAGCGCGCCTAATTGCAAACGTAATGCCGATTTTGCCCAGTACGGGGCTATTGCGAGATTTGATGGCTAGAGAGCAGCCGTTGGACTGGCGCGGATGGGCGATCGCACTTGTCAACGGCCTGGTCTACTTCGCTGTCGGCACGCTCCTCTTTCACTGGGCAGAAGGCAAGGCCAAGCGTCAGGGCTCACTGGGGAGCTATTGACGCTTGGCCCATCACCTTTACCTGAGCACCTTTATCTGAGCACCTCTACCTAAAGCACTTCTGGCCTGAGCGCCTTTACCTGAGCACCTTATCTGAGCATCTGCCCAGGCATCTCTAACGGTTATTCCACTCATCAGCGGCATCTGCCACCGCCTCGTCAACCGTCTTATCTTCCAACATCGCCGCCTGCAAATTGTCATAGACAATCTTCTGTAGATCCTTCACATCTTCCATCGCAGGAATCAGCACAGCCGCATCGCCAAGCTGACTAGCGCTGACCGAGCGGGCGATCTCTACCGGCGTGGCCGAGGCCGAAACGTCTGTAAAGTAGCTATCTTCCATCGCCCCTACGGTAGAAGGCAGCACGTTCGCATCTTTCGCAAACGCGAGCTGATTAGCGTCATTGGTTACATACAGGGCAAACTTCAACGCTGCCGCTTCCACATCGGTCGCGCTAGGAATCACCAGATCCATCGCCGCTACATTCTTTTTGCCTGTGCTGCCACTGATTTGCGGCGAAACCTTTGTCGCAGCCGAGACTTCAGGCGCATTGGTGGCAATGGTATCTAGCTTTTCTGCGCCCGAGGCCAAAATCGCCACCTCACCCGACTGATAAAGCTGAATCGCCTGCGCATGGCCCTGGGTCAGTACCTCTTTGGGCAGCAGATCTTGCTGATACAAGTCGGTCCAATACTGAAAGACGGCTTTTCCTTCGGGCGTATTAAACGCGGCGTTGCCCTCGTCATCTACTAGCGGCACGCCCATCTGTACAAAAGATTGCAGCACGTCAGCCGCGTCATCTGGCACAAAGCTGATAAAGAACGCGTACTTGCCCGTCTTTTCTTTAACCTGCTTAGCGACCTCAGCGAGTTCCTCGAACGTGGCGGGCGGCTCGCTGATGCCTGCTTCTGACAAAATATCGCTGTTATAGAGCGTGACACGGGTTGTGAGATACCAGGGAAAGCCAAAGCTTTCGCCGTCGATTTGAGTGGCTTCCCAAATTTTTGGCAGATAAACGGCCTGCTCGGCTTCTGAAAGCTTGTCATCGAGCGTTAGCCATGCGCCTCTGGTGGCGAGCTGTGAGGCAAAGTTGGGGTTTAGGTTCACCACGTCGGGCGCATTACCGGCTGAGACGGCAGCGAGAATTTTGGTTTCCATGTCGCCCCAAGGCACGTCTTGCCAGCGGACGGTGATATCTGGGTTTTCGGCTTCAAAGTTGGCGATGAGGGTGTTGAAGTAGTCGTCGAAGTCGGGAGAGAGCTGCATGGTCCAGAATTCGACCTCAGCGGTGCTGGAGCTATCGGCACCTGAGCCATCGGCGGCGGTATCGGCACCGCTGCCGCAGCTAATCAGCCAGCTTGAGAGCAGGCCGACGAGGGCAAGGGCAAAAAACTTTTTCCAGTGGCGGATAAATGACATGGCGTATACAGCAAAACAGCGCGATGATTTGTGACTTTACAGCACAAGCCGCCTGTTTGGGTAAGCCCAGTAGGCCAGATTTTCTGATCTGGATATGGAGCTAGTTTGAGCGCTGTAGGATGTAGAAAGGTGATTGAAACGTAGGGCGATAAGCTGGCATTTCCATCGATCTCTGACTCTACCCTGAGTCAGTGGCTACGCAAAGCGATTTTGAAAGGGATGGCGCTAGAAGCACAAGATCGACCGGCAGACATACAAGGGTTTGAAAAATTGCTGTATGCTCCAACAGTTCAGCCTACGGTACGAGTCCCGGTTCAGACGCCTACAGTTCAGACGCCTACAGTTCAGACGCCTACAACAGATAATCGAGACTCTCCACAGCAAAAAAGATCTGTTGGTGTTTCAAGAAAGCCAACTCATCAAAAGAAAAATGAACGGCCTGCTAGCGACAAGATCCCTCGAAAGAGTTTAGGGACAGCCAGAGAACGGAAAGTATCTTTTCCCTGGCGTCCTGTAAGCTGGTTTGCACTTGGCAATATACCTACGGGTGCCTACATGTGGTTGTTTGGTCACTCGCCCAGTACCGCTACTGAGGCATGGGCTCTAGTTTTTGCTGGGCTTCTATCTACAGCCCTGGGGGGGCTTAGGGCTTGGGCTTTGGCTTTGGCTTGGGCTTTGGCTTTGGCTTGAGCTTTGGCTTGGGCTGGGGCTTGGGCTGCTAGGGATGCTTACCGTGCGGACGCTGACTGGGCTGGAAGTGGAGGAAGCGTAATTGCTCTATCTGGACTCATGGCTGGAGTGTACATTGAACGCCTCGACGCTGGCATGCAGGTTTCAATTGTTGTTCTCAGTCTGTTGCAAATATTGTTACTGGTCAGAAGTCTGAAGTTCGTTATCCAATCGCTGTCAGACTTTTATGACTCTAAGGCTATGCGATTCGTTGTTCTAAACGCAGCATGTATTCTAGGAATTCTATGTGGCGCTATTCTTTCTTCATGGTTTGTGTCTACGAATGCAGCCGCGTAACCAACAAAAATTGTGTGCGTAGGTGGTTCGACTAGAAGTCTTATGCAGCGATTCACTTTTCTTTAAGTCTTTTCATTGGTTTTGTTTACTCATACAGCCAAGCTACTAATTCACCCACCGTTAGCTGAAACGCTGCTGCAAATTCTGGCACGGGCAACTGCGTGTCAGCCGCTTCATACAGCACTGTTCGCAAATCGGGCGTATACACCAAAACACAGTCCTCTGCAGGGTCAATTAGCCAACCTAACTGTGTGCCATGCTCAAGCGCATGCTGAATCTTTTTGAAAACCTTCGTTTGGCTTTGTTCTGCCGATAGAATTTCAATTATCCAGGGTGGAGCGATACTCAGCTCACCCGCTGCTTTACCATTTTCATGTCTAGGAATAGAAGACCACGGCAACACAGTAATATCAGGAACAATAGAGCGATCTCCAAACGTACACCGCAATTCTGAGATAGGTCGTCCTTGCTTACCTGGTTTCAATGCATTGTTCATAGCCGTTACCAGCTCTGCCTGTACAATTCCATGATCTGCTTTAGGCATATCTTTTTGAACAACTTGACCGTCGATATACTCGCTAGCGGGCTTCGTCTCAGGCTGCTGCAAGAATTCTTCGAGGGTAAGGGCTCTTACGGGCGTCTGTACCATGATTTGTAAACCAAGCTCAAAACCGACTTCTACTGATGATTATTGCAGGTCGTTAGCAAAATGACTGGGATGGTAGAGGTGCGATCGCCCCCCAGCCAGTCCACTTCCCTCTGCAACTCTTCAGTCATCCCTCGCAATCACCCAGTCGCACTCTGCAATTATTCAGTCATCAACTGCACTTTATCAGTCGCACTCTGCAAACACTCAGTCATCAACTGCACTTTATCAGGCGCGCTCTGCAAAGCCCCAGTCATCAACTGCACTTTATCAGTCGCGCTCTGCATCAATTCCGCTTCATTTTTGTACTTCTTTGCAGACAGTGGGAACGCTCAGGGCGATCGCAACACCATCAGGACTCTATTCATGCCAATTGATCGCAGCATCAACACATTGCTCAGCCAAGCTCAGCTAGCCATCGACAATGCCTTAAACAATCCCAAAATCCTCGAATACCTCGCTGACTTTGGCTACACCAAGGCAAAAATCCAGCAGGGCAAGCAGCTCTACAAAACCGCCGCTGCTGCTCAGCTCACGCAGCAAAACGAAGCAGGCGGTCAGATCTCAGCAACGACTGTTGTAAATGAAGCCTGGGAAGCTGCAAAGAAGACCTATATGCGCTTTCTAAAGGTGGCGCGGGTCGCCTTCAAACGCAACTCCGGCGTAGCCACTCAGCTAAATCTGTCGGGTACGCGCAAGAAAAGTCTCTCTGGCTGGCTGGCGCAGGCCAATCAGTTTTATCAGAATGCGCTAGGTGACAAAGCAATTCTCTTAGCACTAAAAGAGTTTGGCATTACCGAGCAAAAGCTAAAGGCGGGACTCGCTGAGCTGTCGGTGATTGAGCAGGCCAACCTGGTGCAAGAAAAAGAGAAAGGAGAGGCGCAGGCGGCAACGCAAAAGAGAGATGCCGCGCTAGATGAGTTGCAAGATTGGCTAAGCGATTATTTGGCTGTTGCCAAGGTTGCGTTAGAAGGAGAGGCGCAGCTATTAGAAGGGTTGGGTATTTTGGTGCGATCGCCCGCCTAAACCATCGCCGCCAATCGTGGGCGTGTATAAATCTGAATCTGCAAGTCAGTAAAGATACTTAACTCAATGCGAAAATCACTTTATCTTTAGTAGCTAAGACGTGTGATGCCTATCCTCGTCGTTTTCTCAGAACTCATTCGACTTCAGCGCCATCGGCAGGTGTTACCAGCACCTACCGACGGCTAACTTCACGAACTGAAACAACAGACAAAACCACAGAAGACAAAACCACAGCGCCCACTGTTCTATCCGGCTCTGTGCCCGACCATCCGCCTGGGCCTCAAAGACACCGAGAGCAAAATTCGCCACCTGCTATTTGGCACGCCCAGCGGCATCCAGACCACAATTTGGCAGCTACACCAGCTCGGCTACGCAGAGCCAAACGACTGGAGCCGCCCGATATCTACCGACAGACCCGACGAGGTCATGGCGGTACTCACCAAGCGAGTAAACGCTGTTTAAACGCAGCCCTAGAACTAGCCCAAGGCTTAACCTCAAACCTGGCAGATAGCGCTGTTTGCGTTCGGAGTCTAGCTGCGTTTGGAGCCTAAGCTAGGCTCCGAACGTAGGCCCGACCACATCTACACTTTCGAGCCATCGACCCATCAAGCATGTTTGCTGTATAGCTGCGATGGGCAAACTGCATTGCCGGTACATCGTCATCAGCATTTGCTGCGATCGCCAGTCCCAAATCTCAAAACTCAGGCACCAAGGCTCAGCCCCCCGCTCAATCCCCTATTACCTCGTCAACCGAGTAAATACGCCGCGTTCAGCGCTTCAGACGCTATCGAATGTAATTTTCTTGTTTAAATCTGGGCAGGCTAGGGTCGAAATTCGGATATTTTCCGTCTTCATCGAAAGTCAATATCGAAAGTCAACAGTCCACCTTCTCATCTACGTCATACCTATTGGGCCGCAGTCGTGAACAGACTCAAGTCACTATTTTCTAAAAAAACGTCCGGGGTCGGCATCGAGCTAACGCCCGAGCGCATCAATATCGTGCGTCTCAAAAAGCAAGGCCAAAAGCTAAAGCTGCAAATGCTAGCGACCGCTGAAGTGCCCGAAGGCGTTTTTGAAGAAGGCCAAATCGTCGATAGCCCAACGATGGCCGAAATTATTCAAGCCACGCTAATGGAAAATAAGCTGAAGGTGACTCAAGCTTCAACAGCTGTTCCCGGCAGAGCGGTTACTCGGGTCATTTTGGTGCCCTCAGAGCTAGACGACGACGAGCTACGCGAAATGGTACTCAACCAAGAGGCCAGCCTGTACCTGCCCTTTCCGCGTGACGAGGCCGATGTTGACTATCAAAAAGTTGGCTACGTCGTTGACGACGATGGCATCGAAAAAGTGCGCGTGCTGCTAGTTGCCGTCAAAAGAGACATTACCGATAGCTATACCGAAACCTTTGCGCAAGCGGGCCTCAGCCTCAATGTGCTCGAAACTAGCTGCTTCGCGCTAATCCGCACCATCCGAGAGCAGCTGCGTCATTTCACCTCCCAAGAAGCAGTCGCCATTGTCGATATCCAGTTTGAAAGCACTGAAATTTCAATTGTGGTAGACGGCACGCCTCACTTCTCACGCACAGTGCCGCTAGGCACCTCACAAATTCAGACGGCCCTAAGCCGAGCAATGAATCTGCCGCCTTCTAGAAACGCCGACCTGCTGCAAGGCATGTCGATTCCGGCTGGGCCTATGGACGGCGGCATGAATCCAGGTGTCGCCGCCATGCTGCGGGTCATTGCCGAGCTTTCTGACGAGCTACGTCGCTCTATAGATTTCTACCTTAACCAGGGTGAAGACATGGAAGTCGTTCAGCTTTTGCTAGCAGGGCCCGGTGGCGCGATTGGCAATCTTGATGAGTTTTTCTCGCAGCGGCTGGGGTTACCAGCTAGCGTAATCGATCCGGTCGATGCCTTAGCCATCGAGTCAGACGAAGAAGTCTCGATGGCACAGCGATCGGGCCTAGCGACGGTGCTAGGTCTGGGGCTAAGGGAGATTTAGGGGAGGTTGAGGGGAGGTTGAGGAGAATTTGAGGAGAATTTGAAGAAAAGCTTAGGAGAGATCTAGAAGAGAGCCTTTAGCCAGCAGAGGTCAGAAAAGGCCAGAAAAGGCCAGAAAAGGCCAGTATGCAAACGTCTAAATTTTGGAAAAAGAGCAAAGGGCAAAAGTGAAGCGAAAAAGTGTGGGTCGTCTAGCAGAAGGTTTGAGCCATGTACGGAATTGATATTAACTTTTTGAATGACCGGGAGGGTCGTTCAACCGATTCAATTGTTGCCGTCAACCAGCCGAAGGCAGGGGGAAGCAGCCGAAGAATGCTACCCGCAATTGGCGGCTTGGCGTTTGCACTCATTGCAATTGGCGGCGTAGGTGGCTACTGGCTAATTTTGAACAAACAGCAATCGACCCTCAGCGCGCAGTCTGCTGATTTAGACATGCAGCTGACTGAACTGCAGCAAAAGCTAGCGCAAGTCGATACCGCCCGCCAGCAGACCCAGGTAATTGATAGTGAAATTCAGGCGTTAGCTGGTGTCTTTGAGCGTATTCGGCCTTGGTCTGCCATTGTGCGTGATATGCAGGGGCGCATTCCCGCTCGTACTCAAATCTTACGCCTGGTGCAGCAGGCTCCTGCTGAAGGGGGCTCAGCCGCAGGTGGCATAGAGCTAGGGGGAAATGCCTGTTCTTTTGACGATGTTAACGATTTTCTACTGACACTCAAACAATCTCCTTTCTTAGAAAGCGAATCGATTGAAATTACGAACGCGGCCTTGGGTCAAGCCGTTCCGGGCCGATGCCCAGGAGCCGACGCATCTGTAGAACAAGCTCAGCTAGTAACCTACAGCATTACCGGCGAGATTAAGGCTTTATCCGCGTCAATGCTACTTGATGAGCTAAACCGTCAGCAGGAGTCTACCGGGCTCGCTGCTCGTATTCTTGCCCTTCAAACAACAGGAGCACTTAACTAATGGCCGCCTTAGGAGATTTTGTCGCCCCTGATGATGCTGATTTTATTGATGAACCGCTAAATCCGGTGGTGTTTGGCATAGAATTTACGCCGACTATTATTGGCTTAATCGTGGCGCTAGCCGGAATAGGGGGAGCCGCCTATTTGTATATCAAAATGGTGCAGCCTGTTTCTGTGCAAAACGAGACTATCCGAACAGAAATTTCAACCAAGGAAAATCAGCTCGTCTCTCAGGCTTCTCAGCTAGAAAATATCGCCAAGGTAGAAGCTGAACTAGCAGCGGCTATGCAGCGACGGCGCAACGTCTATTCTCTCTTTGCAAACGAAAAGACTATGGACACGCTGCTGCTTGATATTAATCAGAGAATTGAAAGTAGCAACGCCGCGCTGAGTGGCGTCCGGGCTCAGGTCAGAGCGCGAGGTCTGCCGCCCGTTCTGTTAGAAGCGCAGCTACAGTCGTTTGTCCCTGGCGAAAAAGCTGTTGTTTCTGATGGCTCTTTGGGCACAGAGATCGATGGCAAACTACGGCGAGAAACCTATACTATTCGGTTCTCTGGTGACTATGCGCAAACCCAAACCATTCTGCGTAACCTAGAGCGTCTAGAGCCGCTGCTAATGGTGCGAGATTTTAGTATCACCAGTGGTCAAGAAGTGCCTGAAACGGTGATTGGTGCGGGGGGGCAAGTGGTTGTTCAACCCAAGGCCAAGCTAGAAACTTCATTTCAGATTGATGCGCTGATGCCGACGGCTGATGTTGAGGTGCCCCCAGAGATCGCAGCGCCGCCCGCAGAGGCTGAGGCTCCGGCTGAAGGCGGATAAGACCTGTCTGTTTTTGTTAGCTAGGCTTCGGCTGCGCTCATTTTTTCCAATTTTTATCCTCCCTCTATCTACCCAGTTTCAACTCAAGGAGTGAAGTTCTGTGAAACGCCGTCTAAATCTTAAAAGCTTAGTGTTGGGAAGCGCTTTGGCGGCCCTAGCGGGTCCGCTTGCAGTCGCTCAGTCTGCCCTTGGGGCAACGACTGTTGAAGGCATTTCTCTCAAGCGGACGGCAGCAGGACTGTCGCTGTCGCTGGCGACTTCTGGAGATAGCGCCCAAATTGTTACGGCTCGTTCGGGGCTAGTGTTAGCAGCTGAGATTGCACACGCTCAGCTGCAGCTGCCTGAGGGCAAAAGCTTTACGCAAAAAAATCCGGCACCCGGCATTGAGTCGGTTGAGCTGAGCGCAGTTGGGGGCGATCGCGTCCGGCTCACGGTCAGCGGCAGCGAGCAAGCGCCCATTAGCGATATTCAAAAGCAAGCAGGAGAAGGCACCCTGCTCATTAGCTTGGACACGCGCCCAAATGCCAAAGCCACCCCTTCTGAGCTACCCGAAACCTTGATCACTGTGCCAGGGGCAAGCAGTACCAGTAATAAAAGTGAGACAGCGCCAGAGGCAGTTCTAGAGGCAGCCCCGGCGACCAGACGTTTTATTGGCCCGTGGCAACTCGCTCAGGCCGAGCAGAGTGAAGAGATTCCAGATATTCTCATTCCTAACCCAGAGGTCATTATTGACGGTGCGCCCGTGGCTGCGCCAACATTGAACGCAGCGCCGCCGTTTTTACCACGAGCGATCGCACCCCCCGTTGGCGACATGTCTGTCTCCGACATTGATTCCACTTTAGACGTCGTCGATCTGGGCACCGCCGAACGGGTTCCTAGACTGGTTTTACGAGATGCGTCTGCTCGCGAAGTCCTTTCTTTATTAGCTAGGGCAGCCGGGTTAAACCTAGCATTTACTAGCGCAGACCTAGAAGGAGCCGATACGGATGCTCGGGTTTCGCTTGACATTGAAAATGAGCCGGTTCAAAACGTTTTCAACTACGTGTTGCAGCTTTCCGGGCTAGAAGCCAATAAAGTGGGTCGAACCATTTTTGTCGGGCCGAGATTGCCCAATAGTGCTCGCAACGTGCTGGTGCGCAGTATCCGTCTAAATCAGATAGATGTCGGCAGTGCAGTCAACTTCCTGGTTTCGATGGGTGCTGAGAGTACCGTTGCCAGCGAGAGTTCGGTCACTAGTGTGACTGCGTTAGAAGTCGGCGGTGGTACCGACGTTAGCGAAGCAACGACAACTCAATCAGCGATCGCTAACCAGCGGGTAGATTTTGCAGATGCCGACCCGCTGCTACGGGGGCTACAAATCATTGGTGATGAGCGAACTAACTCTTTGACACTCATCGGCACCCCTCGCCAAATTGAAATTGCCACTGCTCAGATGGTTCAGCTTGATATCCGCCGCCGTCAGGTCGCTATCAATCTGCGGGTAATTGACGTTAATCTCAACGCCTTAGACAGTTTCGGGACTAGCTTTTCGTTTGGAACAGGAGATACCAGTATTACCCAAACCCAAGGACTCGGCTTAATTAACTTTGGCGGCGCTGAGCCTGCTGTCGGGGCACTCTCAAGTAGTATCTTAGGATCTACGATTGGCGCTAGCAATCCGCTGACTATCGCTACGCAGTTCTTGTCTCGGCTAGAAGCCGTCGTCACTAGCGGTAATGGCAAAATTGTGACTGATCCGACCTTGGTGGTTCAAGAAGGTCAAACTGCGGCTGTTCAGCTAACCCAGGAGGTCGTTGCCAACATCACGCGCACAGAAACCGTCGATGAAGCCGGACGAATTCAGATTGAAAGTGAGTTCGAGAAGGAAGATGCTGGGTTGAATCTGCAAATTCAAGTAGAGCAAATTGACGACAACGGCTTTGTCAATTTATCCGTTGCGCCCTCTATTTCCGCACCGACCGCAGAAGTCTCAACCCCCACAGGTCTGATAACGCTCTTGGCTAGGCGTCAGCTAACCTCTGGTCAAATTAGAGTAAGAGATGCCCAAACACTGGTTCTCTCTGGAATTATTCAAGAGTCTGATCGGACAACGGTCTCTAAGGTGCCCATCTTAGGCGATATTCCATTACTAGGTGCTCTGTTTAGAAGTACTGATCGCACCAGCGATCGGCGTGAGCTAATCGTTCTTTTAACACCACAGGTCATTGATGACTCTGATACTAGCGTGTATGGATATAGCTACTCTCCAGGTGAAGATATCCAACAGTTGCTAGAGGAAAGACAAAGTCAGCCATAGAGCTTGCTGCTGACAATATCGACTTTGAGCCGAGGTTTTTTCTCAAAAAGAGGAAAGCTTCGGCTTTTTGTCAAGACAGAATTCCTAATTTTTGATGAGAGAATGATGAACTTTCTTTTGGAATCCCCCAAATACGTACAAATTCAAGGTTTCCTCTGTTCAAACGGCACAGAGACCCTTTAGAATGGGGCAGTAAAAATTATGAGGTTTCAAGGGTTTCAGCGTTTACTTATTAGCGCTGGCTGTTCCCTTCGATTTGCATCCTCATCTAAACTTTAATTTTTGCCATCGGGCAATGTGTATTTTCTAGCCAAGATCAGCCAAAACTCAAATCAACTCGATCACTCTCCAAGGAGATAAGCATGAATAAAGGTGAACTCGTCGATACCGTTGCAGAAAAGTCTTCCGTGACGAAAAAGCAGGCCGATGCTGTAATTTCAGCAGCTATCGAGTCCATTATGGAAGCTGTATCCAAAGGTGAAAAGGTAACCCTGGTCGGCTTTGGATCATTCGAGCCTAGAGCCCGTAAGGAACGCGAAGGTCGTAACCCCAAAACGGGTGACACGATGGTGATTCCTGCGACAACGGTGCCTGCTTTTTCGGCAGGTAAGCAGTTTAAGGAAATGGTTTCTGGTAAGAAGAAGAAGTAGCGTTCTTTTTTTGAGTTGAGACGTTTCTAGATTAAACCCAATCATGGTTAGACCGGTTCACGGGGGCAATTTGGCTTGGGCGGCTCAGCTTGCCTGCTGCCCCCCCGATGAGCTATTAGATTTTTCAGCTAGCATCAGTCCGCTTGGACCACCTGCATCCGTTTTGCAGGCAATCCAGGCGGCTTTTTCATCAATGGTGGCGTATCCTGACCCGGCATATAGCGAGCTTAGCAGCGCGATCGCTCATCACCACCAAATTCCGATTGACTATATTCTTCCTGGCAATGGCGCAGCCGAACTGCTGAACTGGGCCGCTCGCGACTTGGCGACGCAGACGCGGTGCTTTTGCCTATCACCGGGCTTTAGTGACTACGCTAGGGCGCTCAAGGCGTTTGGCGGAACGCTATCACCCATTCCCTTATTCAATTCGCAGGGCCAGTACGTATCAGACTGGGAAAACACAGCAGACTGGGAAAATACAGCAGACTGGGAAAATACGCTACGAGAGTCTGAGGATTTTGCTCTAGATCTCAGTCAATGTGGGCTTTTACTGAATAATCCGCATAATCCAACTGGGGCATTGTTTACCCGCGAAAAGGTGCGATCGCTCATTCCAAGATTCGCGCAGGTCGTCGTTGACGAAGCCTTTATGGATTTTTTGCCTGCCGAGCGCGAGCAAAGCGTCATTGACTGGGTGCACGAATTTCCGAACCTAGTTGTGATTCGGTCGCTGACCAAGTTTTACACTTTGCCAGGGCTGCGATTGGGCTATGCGATCGCTCAGCCCCAGACGCTACAGCGCTGGCAGCAGTGGCGCGACGCTTGGCCGGTCAATACCTTGGCAGCCGCAGCGGGAATTGCCGCGCTGCAAGACCGGGCCTTTGCACAGCGCACCTGGGAGTGGGTTATGACCGAAAGCAATTACTTATTTCAAGCGCTCCAAGGGCTACCGGGCCTAACGCCGCTGCCGAGCTGCGCCAATTTCTTCTTAGTGCGCTGCGATCGCTCGGCAACCGCATTGCAGCTTCAGCTGCTTCAGCGACACCGGGTCTATATTCGTGACTGCATTAGCTTTGCCGAACTGGGCGATCGCTACTTCCGAGTGGCCGTCAAAACCCGCGCCGACAATCAGCGCTTACTCCAGGCGCTAGCCGACGTGCTGCCAACGCTAGACCTGCTACCGACAGACCTGCTAACGCCCCTCGCAGCAGAGAAGCACGATGTCGGCTGACTATGACCTTGTCATCCTCGGTGGAACCCTAGAAGGGCGCTTGGCGGCGCTGAGTGCGGTTGGCTACGGTGCCAGAGTCGCCCTGGTTGAACCGCCCGGCGTCTTTGCCCAGCGGCAGCAGGTGAGATATCTGCGTCAGGGGCTACAGCAGCTTGCTGAGGGCCGAGAGCAGCAGGCGGTGGCCAAATGGTTTACGCGCAGCGATCGGCCAGCTGCGACCGATTTTGGCTCGGCTTTTGACTCGGTTTTTGACTCGGCTTTCGACTGGAGAGCGCTGGTGGAGTGGAGTGCGATCGCAGCCGAAACGCAGATGCCCCTGATCTCAGCAGCGGCGTTAAGTGTCAGCGGTGTTGATGTCATCTTTGCGCTGCCCAATCAAATTTTGTCTCGACCAGCCGTCATCGCAGCCGACCGAACGCTGAGTTCGCGAGCGATACTAGCCGCTTTTGGTACGGTGCCTCGCGTTCCTGAACCTCACATTGCTGGGCCTCGCGTTTCTGGAGAAAGTTGGTCTGGGCCGCTTACGACCGGGCTAGAGCCGCTTTTGCAGGCAGAGGCGCTACCGTCAGATATTTCTATTTTGGGCGATTCTTTTGAGGCGATCGCTTGGGCCCAAGGGCTAAGCAGTTTAGGCGCGAATGTGACGCTGGTAACAGATCGATTTTTGCGTCACGAGGACAGCGAGATGCGGGCGGTGGTGCGATCGCACTTAATGGCTGCTGGCATCCAGCTTATCAACGCCGCTAATGTGGACTTTGCCTCTACTGCTGCCTTCACTGCTAGCGTCGTTTTACCGCTGGGGCGGCAGCAGGCGGCGCTGAGTTTGCCTGGGTTTGTCTATCAGCAGCGCGATCGCTACCGCCATATCGATATTCGCATTCCAGAGCGGCCTTACTTACCTATCAACAGCCGCCTGCAAACGGCGCATCCTCGTATTTTTGCCTGCGGCTCCCTCGTCCGTGGGCGCAACGACGCGCTCTCCCTAGCCAAATACGAAACCCAGATTGCCGTTTGGAACGCCCTGTTTGTACCCCTCAAACGAGTAGATGATAGCCGCCTCACTAGGGGAAGCGATCGCTTTGCTAGCGCTGGTGTGGTTCCCGAATTTGCCAAACAGGGCCGACCGCCGATAAAGGCATACAAAATTTGGCGCGCGGCGGTGCCAAACAGCGCTGAGCTAAATCAGGTAAGTCCACTGCCCCTCTACTGCCAGCTAATCTGCAAGCACGGTCGATTACAAAGTATTGCGCTCGTTGGTAAAGGTGCTGGCGAATTGATTGAGGCGATCGCATCCATGATTGGCCAACCCATAGCCGCGCTCATCAAGACATCAGCCCCCGTACCCCCAATAGCCAACAGCTTGATGGACGTGGTTCGAGTCGCGGCAGAAGAGGCAGTGCAAGCTTCTGGCAAGCTGGCTTTATCAACCCGTTGGCAGCCAGGCCAGTGGCGACGCGACTGGGCCGAAAACTGGTTCAACTGGCGGCGCAGCCGCTAGGACTTCAAAGATGCTGGATTTGCTATGGCTATTTACATAGATTTAGAGATTTATGGCAGAGGCCTATATGCGAGCAATCGTGACTGCTTCGGGCTGGTCTTGGTACTTGCCTTTGCGGGTGTCGTAACTAACCTGACAGGGCTCACCTTCTAAAAATAAAAGCTGCACAACGCCTTCGTTTGCATAGATGCGACAGTCAGCGCTAGAAGAATTTGAAAATTCTAAGGTCAGGTGGCCGCGCCAGCCTGCTTCGGCAGGGGTCAAGTTAGCGATGATGCCGCAGCGGGCATAGGTGCTTTTGCCGATGCAGATGGTGGTGATGTTGTTGGGCATCTGAAGCTTTTCGAGGGCAACACCGAGGCCGTAGGAATGGGCAGGCAAGATAAAGTAGCTGCCGTTATCGTCTTGCTTGAGCTGGGTGGGCTCTAGGTTGTCGGGGTTGAAGTTTTTGGGGTCGATGACGGTGCCGGGAATATGGCGGAAGATGCGGAACTCGTTGGGCGATAGGCGAATGTCGTAGCCGTAGGAAGACAGACCGTAACTAATAACAGGCGTCTCGTGAGCGTGGGCCGAGAGCTGGGCGCGGCGAATCAAAGAGGATTCAAAGGGGGCAATCAAGCCTTCGCTGGCGGCGGCTTTGATCCATGCGTCGTTTTTAATCATAGTTTTTCGATCATAGTTTTTTGATCATACTTTTTTGATCGTATCGAAGGGCCTGCAACACAGTGTCTATCAGCGTGTCTACACGGCAATATTTATACGGCAGCGCCTATGCGGCAATGTATGCAGCAGTGTCTGCACAGCAATTTCGTACAGCAACGTCTACACAATATAATTGCGCCGAAACTGGGTTACCTGATCGGCCACGGCTAGCAGCGACTCTGGCATCTGCGGCCCGGTAAAAATCACTTCAACGTGCGAGGGCCGATCTTCGATTAGGGCTAGCACTTCGCTTTCACAAATCAGCCCAAAGTCAATCGCTAGGCTAAGCTCGTCAAGCACAATCAGGCCGTATACGCCGCCTTGAACGGCGAGCTGAGCGTGGGCCCACAGCGCCTGAATCGCCGCTTTAGTCTGGTCGTCAACCTCGGGCCCTTGGATGCAGGTGGGGCTACCGCAGCGCACCCAGTCGAGGTTTTGCCCCATGCTCATCGGATTTTCTGGGCCTTGGTTAATGCCACCTTTGAGAAACTGCATCACCAAAACGGGTAGCCCCTGCTCAGCAACGCGCATCGCCTGCACCATGACGTTAGTAAAGAAGGTGCGATGCTGCGAAGTAAAGACCTGGACGGTGCCTGCGATCGCATCTAGTAAAGGGTGACGCCGAATAGCAGAGGCAACTGGAACGGGCGTGTTGCTAAGTCCGCCAGGAAGGGCATCAGGCAAAATTCTGAGCTGTGAAACCATATTTTCAACTGGAAGCGCTAGGGATAGCGGTTGCTGCCGGTCTACAACGCTACGACAACCAAATATAGCGTAATTGGTGCACTCGGTTTGTTGCAATCCGCTACATATTTTCAGAGGGCTTTGGCACGGATGGATGAGAGGATATATGCTCTTTGGGTAGTGATTTTCAGGCCCTTTATGCCTTGGCAACGCCCCGACCACAGAGCGCCCGACCAGCTTCGTCCGGTTCAGTTTGAGCGGCAGTTTACCCAGTACGCGGCGGGCTCTGTGCTGGCTCACTGTGGCAATACTCGCGTACTGTGCACAGTTTCGATTAGCGAAGAGGTGCCGCACTTTTTAAAGGGTTCGGGGCAGGGATGGCTAACGGCAGAATACCGGATGCTGCCAGGATCGACGCAGACAAGGAAATCGCGCGAGTTTATGAAGCTGTCGGGGCGGACGCAGGAAATTCAGCGGCTGATTGGGCGAAGTTTGCGGGCGGCGGTAGATCTAAATGCGCTCGGTGAGCGGACGCTGACGATAGACGCGGATGTGCTGCAAGCAGACGGTGGAACCCGGACCACGTCTATTACCGGGGCCTACGTAGCTTTAGAAGATGCGATCGCCCATCTGATCGCGAAAGGTGAACTCACCGCTTCGCCGCTTCGTCGCCAAATCGCCGCCATTTCGGTCGGCCTGCTCGAAGGCGAGGCGTTTCTAGATCTGAACTACCCTGAAGACTTTGCCGCCGACATTGACCTGAACGTGGTGATGAACGAAAAACTGGAACTGATCGAAGTACAAGGAACCGCCGAAGCAGGCAGCTTTAGCCGCTCGCAGCTCAATGCCATGCTCGACTACGCCGAAAAAGGAATTGGCGAGCTATTGCGATCGCAGCAAGCAGCGCTCACGCAAAACTAGGCCCAAAGTGGCCTGCGTCCTGAGTACAGAACCTTCACTTAAAACGGGCATAAAACGGGCACAAAACGTTGGTATAACTCGCTATAAGTGTTACATTCCGTCATAGTCATAACCACCTAGCCGTTTCTTGCTCGGCATGTAGGATTTTTGTGTGGCAAATATGTGGCAAATAGAGCTGTCTTTCACCGTTTTTTCACTTCTAGTTTTTTGAAGCTAGTGCGTTTTTAACCTATGGCAAAAGATCTCCGAGACTTTTTGAAAACGGTGAAGGCCCGTGGTCAGCTACGAACCGTGACCACGCGAGTAGACCCTGATTTAGAAATTGCCGAAATCGCAAATCGGCTATTGCAAGCCGGGGGCCCAGCGGTCTTGTTTGAAAACGTAAAAGGGTCGGATCATCCGGTGGTAGTCAACCTGTTAGGAACGGTTGAACGGGTGTGCTGGGCAATGGGTATGGAGCATCCCGAAGAGCTAGAAGTGCTGGGCAAAAAGCTGGGTATGCTGCAGCAGCCTAAGCCCCCCAAAAAGATTTCTCAGGCGATAGATCTTGGGAAAGTCCTGTTTGACGTGGTAAAGGCAAAGCCCTCTCGCGACTGGCTGCCGGTCTGCCAGCAGGTCGTAAAGCTAGATGACAATGTCGATTTGACCCAGATTCCGATGATTCGCCCCTATGTCAAAGATGGGGGCAAAGTCGTCACGCTAGGGCTAGTGATTACCAAAGACTGCGAGACGGGCGTGCCGAACGTAGGGGTGTACCGCTTGCAGCTGCAAAGTAAAAACACGATGACGGTGCAGTGGCTGTCGGTGCGCGGTGGCGCAAGGCATTTGCGAAAGGCGGCAGAGCAGGGAAAAAATCTGGAAATTGCGATCGCGATCGGGGTCGATCCGCTGATTATCTTGGCCGCCGCCACGCCCATTCCAGTCGATCTGTCCGAGTGGCTATTTGCGGGGCTCTATAGCGGGCGAGGGATTTCGCTGGCCAAATGCAAAACGGTCGATTTGGAAGTACCATCGATGTCAGAGTTTGTGCTAGAAGGCACAATCACACCGGGTGAGACGGCTACCGACGGGCCCTTTGGCGACCATATGGGCTATTACGGGGGCATCAACCCAGACGCGCCGCTGATTCGCTTTCACTGCATGACGCATCGCAAAGCGCCGCTATACCTCACTACCTTTAGCGGTCGCCCGCCCAAAGAAGAAGCCATGATGGCGATCGCACTCAACCGCATCTACACCCCCATACTTCGTCAGCAAGTTTCCGAAATCGTCGATTTCTTTCTACCCATGGAGGCGCTCAGCTACAAAGCCGCCATTATCTCAATCGACAAATCCTACCCTGGCCAAGCGCGTCGGGCCGCAATGGCCTTTTGGACAGCCCTGCCGCAGTTCACCTATACAAAGTTTGTCATCGTCGTCGATAAAGACATCAACATCCGCGATCCGCGCCAGGTCGTCTGGGCCGTCACCTCTAAAGTAGACCCCATCCGCGACGTATTTATTTTGCCTGACAGCCCGTTCGACTCCTTAGACTTTGCCAACGAGCGCTTGGGCTTAGGCAGCCGCATGGGCATCGACGCCACCACCAAAATTGCGCCCGAGACCGCTCACGAATGGGGCGAGCAGCTCGAATCTGACCCGATCATGGCAGAGCTAGTGACGCGCCGCTGGCAGGAATACGGATTAGACGATATTGAGCTAGGTGAAGCCGATGCCAATGTCTTTAGCTACGACATTCATTGACGGGCCGCTGGCAGGTTACTGGCAGATTGCTGGCAGATTGCTGGCAGATAACGGGCAAGTCACGGACAAGTCACGGACAAGTCACAGGCAGATTATCAAGCTAGTTATCTAACTCAGCTGGCTGCTCGTCCTCAAACTCAAACGAGCCCAAAATGGTTTCTAGCACCTCTTCTTGAAAAATTTCGCCAGTGCTATCGGTGTTGGCTGTAAAAACAACCGTCGCGGCTTCGCCCGGAACTGGCAGACTGACGTGGATTAAATCGTGCTCGTCGTGGGTCGTATGCATCAAAGCGATGCCGCTGGGCATTCCGGTCGGCCCTAGATAGGTGCCTTCACCTGGGTCGATCTGAGCGCGAATGTCAGATTCGGTAAGCGTTCTATCCACTAGGGCTACCGAGATTCCGTAGGGCCGAATAGATTGGGCCGGATGTGGAATAAACCGACACTGCGTTTGTTCATAGCTGCTAGGAGCCAAGACATCTATCACCGACCCGTTGCGAACCATCTGGTAGTTTTCTGGAATGTCGAAGCTAACCTGCCAATCTGATATTTCTACCGTGCGCTCTTCGCTAGCAGGCGCTTCGATGGCCTCATTAGCAGCGCAGTCTACGCAGCCTTGGGCCGAGGCAGAGGGGCTATTAAGAAGGGTTGATAGGGTCAGCAGCGGCAGTGCGATCGCCCCTACAGGCCAGCTGTAATTTAAAAAAGAATGCATAAGACTAAAACTGTAGATTTTTGATTCAAACTGATGGGTTGACGTATCTGTAGCTAGCGCTAGTGACGCGAATCGATGTGAATCATAGACGAATGTCATTGATAGATCGGTGCAAGCGGATACAGTCTCTAACGACTACGCGTTAGAAGCTATGTTCTCCGGTAGATGACACATCTGGCCCTATTAGGCAAACATCTAACACAGACATTTTCAATTCTGCTTTTCAACTGCACCTTTTCAACTCTGCTTTTTAACTGAGCCTTTTCAACTGTGCTATGGACCCCAAAATAATTTTTTACATAGCCTTTGGGCTGGCACTGCTGGGGCTAACTTGGCTACCCGACATGAAGGGTGCTCGCTTTGTTAACATTCCGCTGCTGTACTTCGTCCTTGCGGTGATTTTGTTTAGTCAGACATTAGGTTTGCCAATCATTGATCCAGTCAACAATGAGCTGCACACCGTCATCACTGAATACATCACCGAAATTATAGTCATTGTTTCTCTGGCGGGCGCAGGCTTAGCCATTGATCGTCGATTTCGCTTTAGGACTTGGCAGAGTACCTTCAGGCTGCTGTGCATCTCTATGCCAATTTCGATAGCAAGCGCGGCTTTGCTGGGCCACTGGATTTTTGGCTTGCCGCTGGCGGACGCAGTGCTATTAGGTGCTTGCTTAGCCCCAACCGATCCGGTTATGGCCCATAGCGTACAAGTTGGTGCGCCCAATGAGGGAGGAGAAGACCCGGTTCGCTTTAGCCTGACAACCGAGGCCGGACTCAACGACGGACTTGCCTTTCCGTTTGTGTATTTGGCGATACGCATTTCGGAGCACGATGGGCTTGGCAGCTGGCTAGTACAGTGGGCCGCCTACGATTTTGCCTACAGGGTTGCGATGGGGATAGCGGTCGGCATTGGAATTGGCTGGCTGCTAGGTCAATATGTGTTTTGTGTCTCTGACGAAAGCTGGAGTGAAGATACGCAAGAAGGGTTATTTGTAGTGGCGGCCATATTTTTATCGTATGGCTTTGCTGAACTGCTACATGGCTATGGCTTTTTGGCTGTGTTCGCGGCAGCGGTCGCCGGGCGGCAAAACGTAGAGAAAGATCACGAATATCACCGCAAGCCCCACCAGTTTGCAACCCAGCTAGAGCGAATTTTTGCGGGGCTGTTATTGCTGGCGCTCGGTGGATTTGTGGCCCAAAGCGATTTGAGCAATCTGCTTTCCTGGCAGAACTTTCTGTTTGCGCTGCTGTTTATGCTGGCGGCGCGGCCACTATCTGGCTTTTTATCTTTACGAGGACTGAAAATAGAGCGTTCGGAGCGCTGGGCGATCGCATTTCTCGGCATCCGGGGCTTTGGTTCTTTTTACTATCTAGCCTATGCTCAAACCCACGCCAGCTTTGATAACATCGGCATTCTATGGAGCATCACGACGCTCACCGTTCTGGCTTCACTCTTACTGCACGGCAACACGGCGACTTTGGCAATGGGCTGGCTAGACGGTCGTCGCAGCAATCAAAAGCATCGCCGTCGAAAATCGGCTCGGGGCTCAGCCTAACCGGCACCTAATCTAATTGGCCTTTGATCTAATCGACATCTAAATCTAATCGACTAGCAGCTAGCGTTTGATTTTGCTCAAGGCTAAGCTGCATATCAGAAAGCTGGTTGAGCTGCGCTTTGAGATCGCTCGCGGTCTTTTTCGCGGCTACTTTTTTGTACAAGGCGGCTCGCGCTAGGTCTTCACGCTGCATCGCCAGCGCTTTTTGTGCCACCTGCTGCCAGCTCAGCGTGTCTTGCACAGCCGTTTTGTACTGGGGAAGCAGCGTCTGAGTCGCGATCGCAATATTGCTCAGCGCCTCCTGAAACAGGCGCAGCGCTTTTTCCGGGGACTCTTCCTGTGCGGCTTGGCGAGCTAAATCGTTGGCCTGAGGCAGCTTGATTTGATCGAGTCTGAGGCCAAAGCTATCGAGCTGAAGGCATTCGCTGCGGCCTGTTTTGCACCAGTTGGCAAAGTGCTCACAGTTATTGAAAAACAAATCGTAGCGCTGCTCACCCAGTCGGCTTTCAGCGCGCGCTATCACCACGTCGGCAATAAAGGAGGTGGACTGCGGCTTTACATAAACCGCGCTCCCTCTAGCAAATATGTCTCGGGTCGTCCGTAAGACAGTCGCTTCACCTGCTTTGCTGTAGTGGATGACGGTGCGATCGCCACAGTCAATGCCGTGATGCTCGTATGGAATGCCCACAATCTCTCGGTATGCATAAACCTGATCGCCTCTCGCCATGTGCACACATCCTCTGTGATCTTGGGCCCTTGTACTGGGCACCTAGCGATCAAAATTTAGCATGGCGCTAGTTTGCTTTAGCGTAGATTCAAGACGGCTGCGGCAGCTAAAGACTATTTATAGAGACTGTTCGCTTTTGGTTATTTGCTCTGGGTTATTTGCTTTGGGTTATTTGCTTTGGGCTATTTGCTCTGGGCTATTTGCTTTGGGCCGCCTGCTCTTTTGCGGCCTTTTGCTTCGCGGCCAAAGCATGAATAGACGACATGCCTTTCGTATGCCGCTCAACATTAATTTGAAGATTAGGCCCAGAGCGCGCCAGGCGAATGACCAAACCGTCTTGCACGGGCTTTGTGTCAATTCGCTGTCCGGCCAGAAAGGTGCCGTTGGTGCCAAGGCTGTGAACCTCCCAGCCATTCTCACCCTGACGAAGCTCTACATGGTGCCGAGAGACAACCGCGCTGTAAAGAACAACGTCGTTGTCTACCGAACGGCCAATCCGAACAACCGGTTCTTCTTCAAACGTCCAGCTTTGAACCGGCGTTTTGTCGATGGGATGAAGCAAAGACAGCGTGATGACGGTATTAAATGCAGGCACAGTGTCGCACCAAAAAGTGTTAGGACAAGAGGAGTACACACCGCCCTAACTGGCCGTCTCGCCTGGCTTATCTCGGTAGACCTAGCTCGATAGGCTTGGCTCAACCGACTGGCTCAACCGACTGGCTCAACTAATTGGCCATTTCAAAAACAAAGCTAACCTTATCGCCTTTGCCAAGCGCAATACGATCGCCTGGGCGCAGCCGATGACGGTTGCCAACAGGTAAAGGCAGGCCATTGATATAGGTGCCATTAGAGCTACCGACATCTTCGAGATAGTAGGTATCTCCTTCTACGCGAAGATTGGCGTGAGTCCTAGAAACAACTTCTGAGTCTGGGAACCCAGAGACGTCAATATCAGGAGGTGTGTGATCGTTAGGTTTCCCAATCCTTACGACAGATAGCCCTCTTGGAATTTCGATTGCGGTTCCTGTTTGGACCTGACGTAGGCGAGCGCTAAAGGTTTGGAGCTGAGTAGCGGGCGATTGCCTGGCGGGTGCAGGTGTCGGAATTGATGACGATGGCTCGGATGACGAGGCAGGTGCACTCGTTACCGGTTCGTTTGTAGATAGGGGTTCGGCCTCTGGTTCGTTATCTGGTTCGACCTCTGGTTCACTATCTGGCAGTGGGCTATTGGGTGATGGCGCGGCAATAAATACGCCTGGGTCTATATCTGGTTCATCGCTGCTTGCTGCTGAAGTTTCTGCACTTGTAGGGCCGTTAGTTTCACGGCTAGATTCGCTATTTGCCAGCGGTGGAGGAGAAATTAAGGGGTCTGGGGCAACCAGCTCAGGAACTTCAACATCTGGCTGGCCGCTGCTCTCGTCTAGGTTCAAGAAGTTCTGCGTTTTCAGCGCGGAGCCGGGGCTATCTGGATCAGCAGAGGTCGCGCTAGAAGCGGCGGGCATAGATAAGTCAGGCTGCGGTGAGGCTGTGGGTGATAGTGATTCTTCACGCAGGTCGCTGCCGCACTGACCACAGAAGCTAGCATCGGCTTGGATGGTGGCATTGCAGTGAGGGCAGTTGGCGAGGCTGGGCAGGGGCGTGTAGCAGGCTTCGCATTGAAGCGCGCCGTCGGGGTTTTGGTGGTTGCAGTTTGGACAGTTAATCATGGTGAGGGTGGAAAAAGAGGAGAAAGGGGAAAGGGGCTGACGTTAATATCAACAGACCTGACAGCTAGGATTCCGCTTGAGGTGAATACTTTTATCGGTAAGTTCTGGCAGTCCAACAGGTGGTCAAATAGATGGTCAAATAGATGGTTAAACAGATGGTTAAACGGGTGGTCAAACGACACTGTTTGACCTGGATCTTCTAAGTTTTCTAGATTTTCATCTTCTAGATCTTCTAAATTTTCTGGGCCTTCTAAATTTTCTGGGCCTTCTAGATCTCCTGAGCCTTCTAGACTTATTTGAACTGATCGGGCACGCCTTTACCAGCGGCAGCGTCTAGCAGCCAGTGAGGGCCAGCAGGTGGCGCAATGAGCTTGCTAGGGTAGGTGTGGGCGTCAGCATCGGCAGAGAAGATTTGGGAAAGGGCGTGCTGTTTGTTTTCACCTGCGACGAGAAAGACGACTTTTTGGCCGTGGTTGATTAGGGGGGCGGTGAAGGTAATGCGGGGTTCGCCGTCGTGGTTGCCAACGGTGACGAGGCGATCGCTAACGTCAAGCGCTGCGGTATGAGGGAAAAGAGAGGCGGTGTGGCCGTCGTCACCCATGCCCTGAAGGACAAAGTCGATAGCGGGAAATTCACCGGGCGATAGCTGAAAGAAGTTTTTTAAGGTCTTTTCATAGTCGGCGGCGTCTCTGGCCGGGTCGTCAGCGCTCGTTGGCATAGGAAAAATGTTGTCAGCAGGGATAGGCACATGGCTCAGCCAGGCTTCGTGGGCCATGCGAACGTTGCTTCTTTCGTGGTCGTGGGGCACATAGCGCTCGTCGCCCCATAAGATATAGACCTTTTCCCAGGGAAGATCGGCTTTGGCAAGAGCGGCGTAGAGGGGCTTGGGCGTGCTGCCACCGGAGAGGGCAAGGGTCGCCTGACCGCGAGCGGCGATCGCACTTTTAACGGTCTCTACTGTCAATGCATAGGCTCGATCGATGAGCGCGGCTTTGTCAGGCAAAATTTCAACGATAGGATTCATAGGGCGGATCTCCTTTTATACTTTTATGTAGTTGAACGGGCATGCAGTTATGTTTTCAGTAGTGTTGCCCTGTTTTAACGAATTGCGTCATGGCTATCTGCCTAAGATTTTAGAGAATTTGTGCGCACAAAAGGGGAACAAGCAGCTAATTGTGGTGGTGAGTCCTAGCGAAGATAACACGCTGGGAGTGATTCAACAGTTTCCTCAGGTAGAGGTGATTGAAACGGATGCGAGCAATCGGGCACAGCGGCTAAACCTGGGAATTGCCGCTAGCCAAGGTGACTATGTACTGCTACACCATCCGGCGACACTGCTGCCTGAAAAAGACGCCCTGCTACAGGCTGAAGCGGTGTTAAGTGAAGGCGCACTCTGGGGTGGCTTTGTCCATAGCTTTGATCTCGATCACTGGCTTTTGCGGTTTACCTCTTGGTATTCGACTCGGGTGCGATCGCGTCAAAACATTCTTTACCTGGACCACTGCATTTTTGCGACCAAGCAGGTTCTACTAGAAATTGGCGGCGTGCCCGATATGGACATTTTTGAGGACACCGCGCTGAGTATGGCCCTGGCAAAAAAAGGAAAAGCTGCGATCGCCCCTGGTAAAATCACTACCTCCGCTCGCCGCTTCAGCCAGCGCGGCCTCTACCGTCAGGCGCTACTCAACCAGCTGCTTAAGCTCATGTACTACGCCAGGCTAGATCCCAAACGCTTAAACTGGCTCTATGAAAGCAAAAGCCAAATCAACGTTGGCTACCGTTCTAAAGATTAAGCCTTGAAGATTAGGGTCTAAAGTTTAGACCCAAAGATTGCGTCCTTAGTCGCCATTTCATCAACTTTGCTTTATTCTTGTTGAGAAATCGTGCTGACTTTGACCACACTAAGGGGCAAGATGGTGTATCACACACCGCACCTCGCCAGACTTTTATGACCTCTCCTAACGATATATCTATTCCCTCTCCGCTAGCCGCCATCTCTCTTAAGCTGGTCGGCGCGATTACCATCGCCGCAGCCATGGTTGATTTCTTGACGCTGCTGCTGCCGCCTGAATTTGGCAACCGGGCCTGGCAGCTCGCAACGGTAACTAGCCTAGTAGACAGAGGCATCGTGCCGTTAGTGGGGATTGCGCTGCTGTTTACCGGCTACTGGATTGACACCAGCATCGGCAAAAGTGCTCGGCGCTCAAGCCTGGCCATAGACGCTCGGTTTTGGGTATGTCTGCTTTCTTGCCTGTTGGGCCTCATCTTTTTACTGACAACGGTGCTGCACCCTAACAATGTCCGCCTGCAAAGCCGCGACGCCCTCTCACAAGTCGAGACCGAAGCCCAGCAGGCCACTAGCGAGCTAGAAACTCGACTCAGTGCCGATATCTCTCAGCGTCGAGCCCAGATTGACGCGCTTTTGCAAGATGAAGCCCAGCTACAAGCTGCGATTGCCAGCGGTGATTTAGACGAAGCTCAGCTCGCTCAGATCGAGCGCTTTCGCAACAATCCTCAAGAGCTAGAAACCTTTTTGACCTCTCAGGCCACAGAAGCCCAAGAGCAGCTACAAATTCGGATTGGTGAGCAAAAGAACGACGCGACCAGCCAGCTCAAGTCAGAAGCGCTAAAAGCGACCGTGCGCGTAACGCTAAGCAGCTTGCTGCTGGCAATTGGCTATACCTTCATTGGCTGGTCTGGGCTAAGGCGTTTAGTATCTATGGTTAGCTGAGCGGATAGTTAGCTGAGCGGATAGTTAGCTGAGCGGATAGTTAGCTGAGTGGATATTAGCTGAAGATAGTTAGTTAAACGGATAGATTAGCTGAGCGCGGTTATCATGGCCTGCTGAGCAACCGTTTGATAGAGCGATTTGAAATGCTCCATCACAATCTGCGCTTCGGTCGCGGCCAGTGGCATATCGCCAATCACTTCTAAAACCGTTTGCTCGGCGGGCGTGATGACAATGAGTGACGGATCAATCGGCTCTGGGTAGCGCCAGAAGGTTTCGACCGGCATATGAGTGGGCGATTGAAGGGCGGGCGGCCTATCAGACGACCGATTGACTGTCTGAGCCGATGCGGTGCTATCTTCTGGGAGGCCTTCTTCTGGGAGGCCTTTTTCTGGGGTGTCTTTTTCTGGGAGGCCTTCTTCTGGGGTATCTTCTTCTAGCTGACTGCCTGATTCGCGAGCCGAGCCGCTTGCTGCCTTTGCTGTAGTCGCTGTGGCGTCACCAATTGCCTGCTGCCGCTGCTGCCGTAGGGCTTCTAGAATTTGTTCTTTGCTGCGACCCCGAAGCTGAAATAGAACAAAGGGATCTTCTCGAAAAAAGTCACCAAGCTGATAGTAAACAGCGGCGATATGCTTGCACGGATTTTTGGGATCGGGGCAGTCGCACTTAGATTTGACATCAGAAAGGGTAAACGGAAATAGGCTGAGGCCGTTGGAGGTGAAGACGGCTTCGATGGAACCCGGCATTTCCCCGGCCAGAAGCTGGGCGGAGTAGAGCGCCTTTTCACCCAGGGTGTTGATGATAAAGCCCCAGTCTTCATCGGTAAAGCGCTCTATCCAGATGGAAAGCTGATAGGGTTCGTTAGCGGTGCCTTGAACGGTGGCGTATACCTTAGAGTCTTTGAACGTCAGGCTGAGGATGTTGCCTTGGCGGGCGTAGTTGCGACCGCGCTCTAGACGCTTTTTGAAGCGGTAAGAATTAAGTAAGTCTACCCACTGTTGAACCCACCAGGCGTCAGACTGAGCAGCAGCAGGTTGAGGAGTAGAGTAGGTCATCAATTCTATTAAAATCAGGGCGAGTAAACTCCATGCTAGTACAAAGCTGAGACCAAAGCTGAGGCGATGCTTTGTTCTAGCTGGCTTTTGCTCTATTGGGCGGGTGCTCTATTTGGCTTGTGTTCTGTTTAGTGAAAGAGTCTCTAACTAAAGAGAGTTGCTCGCTATCTAAGCACGGGCCTGATAATAGAGATCAAAGGCATCAGGCGGCAGATAGGCGGCAGATTTTTCAATCAGGCTCTTGCTAGAAAAGGCGTTATTGATGAAACAACACAATATTGTGGTTATTGGGGCTTCGGCTGGGGGTGTTGACGCACTGAGAAAGCTGTTTGCACAGTTTCCGCCTGATTTACAGGCTTCGTTTTTTGTGGTGCTTCATATTCCGCCAGAGTCTCCAAGCCTTTTAGCCTCGCTATTGGATAATGCCGGACCGCTGATTGCGAAGACGGCTGAAGACCATGAGCTGATTCAGCCGGGCCGGGTATATGTAGCGCCGTCCGACTATCATCTGCTGGTAAAGCCAGATCATGTGCGGCTTCATCGCGGGCCGAGAGAGAACCGGCATCGGCCTGCGGTTGATCCGCTGTTTCGCTCGGCGGCGATCGCATACCCTACCCAAACAATTGGCGTTGTACTCACGGGGTATCTGGACGACGGCAGTTCTGGGCTGCTGGCAATTAAGCGCTGTGGTGGGATTGCCATCGTTCAAGACCCAGAAGATGCTGACTATCCAGATATGCCAAAAAATGCGATCGCAGCCTTAGGCAGCGTAGACTATCAGCTGCCGTTACGTCGTATGGGTCAGACGATTGAAAAACTAGTCAAACAGCCAGCAGCGGCAGATGTCGAAGTTCCTAGCGATATTGTGATGGAAGCAAAAATCGCAGAACAAACTCGCAGTAACATCAGTGGAGAAGATCAGCTAGGTCATCCGGTGCCCATCAGCTGCCCCGAGTGTAACGGGCCGCTGTGGCAAATTGACGCCGACCAGGTAACGCGATATCGATGCCACGTGGGTCATGGCTTTACCGCTAGAGCACTGATAGCAAGCCAGGATGTAGCCCTAGAGCAAGCGCTGTGGGCGGCCATGCGCACAATGGAAGAACGCGCTAATATGTCATCAATTATGGCCAGAAGTGAAGAGGAACGAGGGCGCAGCAAGTCGGCCCAGGTGTACGATGAGCAGTCACAGCTTTCTAAAAGCCATGCGCAGCTTATTCGTAAGCTGCTGATAGAGGGTTCGTCGTAGCTTTTTGCGTTAAGTTTTTATATATGCTCAATATACTGACTCAGTCGACTTAAACAATGTCCTCTAATCCTGACAGTTCTGCACATAGCGCTGATCACCACGAACATTATCAGCAGCTAGACCCAGAGAGAGATTCACAGAGAGATTCACAGAGAGACTCAGAGGCAAGCTTAGAAACAGAAGCAACGGCAGATTCAGAGGGCAATCACCCCTTAGAGTCGTCTTTTTTGACGGTTGGCATTGGGGCGTCTGCTGGCGGATTAGAAGCTTTTCAAACGTTTTTTCGGCACATGAATGAAGATAGCGGGATGGCCTTTGTGCTGATCTCGCACTTAGCGCCCGATCACGACAGTTTGCTATCAGAGCTGCTGGCGAAAGAAACCCAGATGAGCGTGCTGCAAGTTCAAGAAGAAGTGCGGCTTCAGCCCAATCAGGTGTATGTGATTCCGCCCAATGCCACGCTAACAGTGGATGATGGCATTTTGCGCCTGTCTGCGCCGCTGCAAGCGAGAGGCCACCGCGCCCCAATCAATATCTTTTTTCGCTCGCTGGCTGAAGACCAAGGAGAAAATGCGGTTTGTGTGATCCTCTCGGGCACGGGCAGCGATGGCACCATTGGTATGAAGTCGATTAAAGAATTTGGGGGGCTGGCGATCGCACAAGATAGCAGCACCGCCAAATACGACAGTATGCCGCGCAACGCCACGATGACGGGCCTAGTTGACTATGTGCTGCCGGTTGAAGACATTCCGGCCAAATTGATTGAATATTCGCGTCACCGCGCAGGGCTACAGGCAAATTTGGGCGAGGACGGGATGCTACCCGAAGCAGCGGACTACCTCAATCAGATTTGTTCTTTGCTGCGGCGACGCATCGGCCACGACTTTAGCAGCTATAAGCAGGGAACGCTGATTCGTCGGATTCAGCGCCGAATTCAGATTACGCAGACAGCTTCGGTCGAAGCCTATGTTGACTATCTCAAAGCAGATGCAGATGAGGTCAATCTGCTGTTTAAGGATTTGCTAATTGGGGTTACCCATTTCTTTCGCGATCACGAGTCTTTCGACGCTTTGCAGCAAAGAGCGATCGCATCGCTAGTAGAAAATAGCATCGATCGTAAATCCATTCGAGTTTGGATTGCCGGATGTTCTTCGGGCGAAGAGGCTTATTCGATTGCGATGCTGCTAGCAGAAGAACTAGAAGAACAAAACGCGCGATTGCAGGTTCAGATTTTTGCAACTGACATTGACGAGCGCGCGCTCGAAAAAGCCCGTCACGGACGCTACCCTGAAAGTATCATCGAACAGGTGACGCCAGAGCGCCTAGACCGGTTTTTCATCAAGCAAGACGGGCTGTATCAGGTTGCTAAGCATCTGCGTGAAATGTGCATTTTCTCTCAGCACAGCCTGATTAGCGATCCGCCTTTTTCAAGGCTCGATCTTATTTCTTGCCGCAACCTGCTAATTTACTTCGACTCAGACTTACAAAAGCGACTTATTCCGCTGTTTCACTACGCGCTAAGAGACGATGGCTATTTATTCTTGGGCAGCTCGGAGAATCTCTCTGCCTACAGCGAACTTTTTCGCACTGCCGATAAGCCCCACCGCCTCTTTCAGCGCAAGCCTGCCATCATCCCGCCCCAAATTGATTTTCCACTGGTTGATCGCAGCAGCTATCGTCAGCTCTCGCAAACAAAATCGCAGCCTGCCATCAGACAGCAATCGCAAGTTACCAAATCGATTGAGCGCATACTGCTGCAAGACTATACGCCTGCCTGTGTAATTCTCAATGAGCAAGACGAGATTGTTTATTTCTTTGGTCGCACGGGTAAATATTTAGAGCCGTCTCAGGGCACACCGAGCAATAATCTTTTTGATCTGGCCAGACTAGGGCTGCGATTAGAGCTGAGATCGGTTATTCAAACCGCCAGAAGAACGCAAGTAAAAGCGATTCGTGAACGGGTTTCGATTGATAATGAAGGTCAGATTGTCACCGTTAACTTGATTGCTAACCCGGTAAAGGACTCTGCAAAAGAAGCTGCGGATGATAGCAGTCTGCTGATGGTGATTTTTCAAGATGTGGGCAAGCCGACTAGCTATGAAACAGCTAAAGCCGATGGCAATGAGCCAGAAGCAGAAGCGCCCGTGGTCAAGCAGCTTGAAGATGAGCTGCGGGTGACCAAAGAACATTTAAGATCAACCATTGAAGAGATTGAAACCTCTAATGAAGAGCTAAAATCAGCCAACGAAAAGCTGCTGTCGATGAATGAAGAGCTGCAATCTTCTAATGAGGAGCTACAGACCTCGAAAGAAGAGATGCAGTCGATTAATGAAGAGCTAGAAACCGTGAATTCGGAGCTGCGCAATAAAGTTGAAGAATTAGACACGGCTAATAGCGATATTCGCAACTTATTTGAAAGTACACGAATTGCCACGGTCTTTCTTGATGAGGGCCTGCGCATAAAGCGATTTACGCCGACGGCTACTGAGCTGTTTAATCTGTTAGGAACAGATATTGGCAGGCCGATTACCGATATTTCGCTGGCCTTGAAAGATCTTGATGAAGATATTGATATTGTGGCGGATGTGCGCGAGGTGCTGCGATCGCTCATCCCGATTGAAAGAGAGGTTCAAGCGAAAGGCGAGGATCTCTATTATAAAATGCGGGTGATGCCCTATCGCACGCTAGAAAATGTGATTAATGGAACGGTGCTGACATTTGTAGACGTGACTAGCCTGCGTCAGGCAAGAAACCGGGCAGAGCGATGGGCCCTGCGACAAGGTGCGATCGCTGAACTTGGCACCTATGCCCTTCAGGTTAACGACGCACCCGCGCTATGCAAACGCGCAGTCGATATTATCTATCAAACTCTAGAGGCAGACACCTGCGGCCTATTTGTATATCAGCCTGAGCAGCCAGCAGATCTGCTGCTACAAAATGGCAAAGGCTGGCCCTTAGAACAAGTTGGAAATGCCACCATTAGCGCTACCGACTCTCATGCGGGCTATACCCTAAAGGTTGAGCAGTCGGTAACGGTTTCAGACTTCTCTCAAGAGGGACGGTTTAGCCGTTCACCGCTGCTAGAATCGTCAGATATTGTTAGCGGCATTAGCGCAATCGTTTACGGCTTGAATGACAGCTCGAATGGTAGTTTGGATGACAGCTCAGATGGCAGCTCGGACGGCAGCTCGAGCGGACAAAAAGGCGAAAGGGCCGATCAAATTTATGGCGTATTGACTAGCTATGCGGCGCATCCCCGTCAGTTTACGCCTGAGGATGTCTCTTTTCTTCAGGCGATCGCCAATGCCCTGTCGGCCACGCTACAAAGAGAGAAAACTGCCCAAGCCCTCGAAAAAAGTCGAGAACGGCTTGATTTGGCCATTGACGCGGGCGATTTGGGCATCTGGGAGATGGATATTGCAACAGAGAAAGCAACCTGGAATGCGGTGGAATATCGGCTGTTAGGCTTAGAACAAGAAGACGCCGTTGAGCCTAGTAGCGATTTGTTTTACCGCTATGTGCATCCAGACGATGCTGTAGGGCTGCAAGATGCGATCGCAACCGCCATTGAGCAAAAAACAGAGCTAAATACCGAGTTTCGGATTGAGCGTGTAGGCGGATTACAGCGGTGGCTAGCCGCCAAAGCAAGAGTGATTTGTGATGCAGAAGGCAATGCTCTTAAAATGATTGGGACCAACTACGACATTACCGAGCGCAAGCAAAACGAAGAGACCTTAAAAGCAGCCGATCGTCGTAAAGACGATTTCTTAGCAGCCCTAGGCCACGAACTGCGCAATCCGCTGAATGCGCTCAGCAGCAGCATTGCTTTGATGCAGAGACAAGAAGCGGATTCGTCAGAGACCCAATCAGAGACCCAAACGGCGCAGCGCCAAAACATTCAGGCAATTGCGAGCCGTCAGCTGACGCATATTACTCGCCTGGTTGATGATTTGCTAGAAATTTCTCGCATCGCCTACCAAAAAATTCAGCTAAGCCGCCAGCCTGTAAACCTAACGCAGCTGCTGCGAGATACGGTTACAGACGCGCAGAGTGCAGCAGCCGAAAAGCAGATTACCCTTGAAATAACGCTACCTGAAGCGGCTATTTGGATTAATGGCGATCCGGTTCGCCTGATGCAGTCATTTTCTAACGTTTTGCACAACGCGATTAAATTCTCAGATCGTGATAGCCAGATTGAAATTTTGGCAGAAATTTTGACAACGGTAGATGAGGACTTGGTTACGATCAAAACTATCGACAGCGGTATCGGTATGGAGCCAGAGGCACTTTCTCGCATTTTTACCGCGTTTAGTCAGGAAGATCGCGCGCTGTCGCGGAGTAATGGGCTGGGGTTAGGGCTGCCGTTAGCAAAAGGCATTGTTGAGCTGCATGGAGGAAAAATTTGGGCAGAAAGCGCTGGGCTAGGCCGAGGCACAACTATAGCAATCACGTTGCCCTATCAAGCAGTCGGTATTCTAGAAGCTGATATCTCAACAGATGAAACTACCGCAGATACAACTATTACAGTCGAATCTACCTCAAGCGATTCTGCTGCTGCTGGGCGCGCAGCAGAGAGACCCAAACTCAGTTCGCCCAGGCAAGTTCTGGTGATTGAGGATAATCAAGATTCAGCGCTGCTGCTCCAGATATTTTTAGAGGATTTAGGCTACCGAGTAGATATTGCAGAAAGCGGCAGCAGTGGGCTTGCGATCGCTCAGCGCTCTAGGCCAGACGTTATTGTTAGCGACATCGGCCTAACAGCAGAAATGAATGGCTACGACTTGGCCCGCGCTGTTCGCTCAGATCCAGCTTTGAACACTGTTTACCTCATTGCCACAAGTGGCTACGGGCAGCCACAAGATAAGGCTAAAGCGAAGGCTGCGGGCTTTAATGAGCACTTAACTAAGCCAGTCAATCTTAAGCAGCTTGAGGCGCTCATTGCGCAGCATGCATAACCCAATTCAACGGGGTGTCGCTCTTTAAAGCTGAACAAAGGCAATACAAACATTGTCGTCTTCAAGAGGCTGGCGCGATTGAAAATCTTCACAGTTTCATCAGAGGGCCCGTATCGCTATCCTACATCTCTGATGAGCCTAGTTTCTCGGCTCTGTAACGTGTAGCCAGCGAGAGGGAAAGCGCAGCTTAAGCGCACACATCATTAAGCAGATGGCCAGTTCAGCAGTGTGCTGATTTGATGCGCAATTAGTTGAGGCTCAAACGGCTTTAAAATCATCCCCGATCCTAAAGACGCTAGCTGTTTGCTTTCGGCTTCTCTGGCCTGTGCGGTCAGGAAAATGATGGGTATTTGCTGAGTCAACGGCTGCGACTGAAGCTGATGAAATACAGCAATTCCATCGAGATCTGGCATCATGACATCGAGCAAAATCGCGTCGGGCTGCTCGATTTCGGCCATTTCCATACCTTCTACGCCAGACGATGCAATAAGAACAACCCAACCATTGGTAAATTCTAGCGAGGCTTTAAAGATAATCTGAATAGCTTCCTCATCATCTATGAGTAAAATTCGCTGGCTCACTGGCTTACCTGGTGATTTTTGGGCTGATAGCTAATAGCTAATAGCTTATGGATTTAATAGCCCATAGCCCTACACACACTACTATAGCTTTAATAGCTTGTGGCCCTAGTACACACGATTGCGCCCGGCATTTTTTGCTTGGTACAGGGCCGTGTCAGCAACTCGGTAAAGCCCGTGTAGATCTGCTCCATCGGTAGGGTACACAGCCACGCCTGCGGTAAATGTAGTCGTAATGTGGTGACTGTCTGGCTCTTGTTGTTCTGGGTTCTGTTGTTTTGGACCTTGTTGTTCTAGATCGTATTGTTCTAGATCGTATTGTTTGGGATCGTGTTGTTCTGAGCCGTATTGTTCTAGGCCCTGTTGTTCTAGATATTTTTGTTCTGAGCCGTTTCGACTATCTGTTAGATAATGATCAGTAGGCATAACGACACAAAGGTGTTCTTGCTGCCAAGTTTTAGAGAATTGACGTAGGCGGTCGGTGCCTTCCTGGCGGTTCATGCCGTATAGCCCAACGATAAATTCTTCTCCGCCCCAGCGGCCAACAATGTCTTCGCTGCGAAAGGTGGCGCGTAGGCTTTCTCCAAAGTTTCTTAACACGCGATCGCCAATGGGATGGCCATACTTATCGTTGATTTTCTTAAAGTGGTCTAGGTCAATCAGTGCGAAGCATAGTGGCTGCTGTTGCCGCTGAGCTAGCTTTAGCAATCGAACCAGCCACTGCGTAGACTTTTGGCGATTGGCAACGCCTGTCAGACTGTCTATATCCGATCTAAAACGCCGAATGCGCGAACGTTCTAGCCAGCTTAGTACTCTGGCAATTAGCTCTGGTGCCACAACCGGCTTACGAACGTAGTCGTCAGCACCGACAGAAAAGACCTGTTGAATAGTGGCAGCATCGGTATGGCCAGAGAGAAACAATACGGGAATCTCGTTCCAAACGGGAGCATTGCGCAGCACCTGACAAAGGTCGAAACCGCTGAGCTGAGGCATTTCTATATCGAGTATTATTAAATCAGGTTCAAAATGCTCCAGGGTTTGCCAAAATCTTTGGGGATCGCTCAGTAGCTGTAATTGAAAGCCCCAAGGATGCAGCAAATCTTGTAACAGCGCCAGCATGGCAGGATCGTCATCGACAATCAGCAGCTTGGCCGCTGATGCTGCGCTTCGTTGCGATAGCTGAGAGGCTGTTTCTAGCAGTTCTGTGGGTGATACGGGAAACTGTAAAAGCCCGGCAACCCCCATCCGTGCTACTCTTACTCGATTTTCAAAGCTATCTGCTGCCGTCAGAACTAGGGTAGGAATAGAGGGAGGCATGATCTGAAGCTCGGCTAATAGCCTGAATTCATCACTGTCACCATGAGGCAGTTCAGGAGAGCTGTATAAGTCTAGAACAACAATATCAGGACGCTGCTGGGCGATCGCACTTTTTGCCTGAGAAACATCTTCTACCGTACTAACCTGCATTCGGTGGTTGGCAGCCAAGGTCGTCAGCGTTTGCAGCCAGCTTTCATCACGAGGACAAAGCGTTTCTGACGACGGCTTGCCATGACTTTTGACAATGAGCAGTTGGGATAGCTGCGCTGGGATCTGCTGAGCCGGAAGGCTCACCGACGCACTCGCGAAAGGAACCCTTTCTAGCTGAGGAGATAGCCGTGCCAGGCTTGAATCTGTGGCTGTATCTGTATCTGTATCTGTATCTGTATCTGTATCTATTTCTATTTCTGTGGCTGTAGCTGTAGCTGAGACGGCTAAGGGAGGGGAAAGCCCTGCTGCCAACGTCTGTTGCACCTGCGTGATAAAGACCGTTAATTGATTAATTTGCTCAGCGCTGAGATGGTCATTGTCGCGGAGCATATTTTCTATAGCGCGGCATTGCACCGTCACCGATTTGAAGCCAAAACTTCCCAATGAGCCTGCTAGGGAATGGGCTTGTGCTAGGGTCTGCTGCCGAATCGACGGATCGATAGGCCCTGGCTGTAGGCTGCGTACAGTATTTACTATCAGAGCGACCCGCTGGCTATAGCTTTCGCTCATGCTTTGCCAAAGCGCTGAGGTATCTAGTCTATCTGTTGGCAGGCTCTTTGGTGGCTGCTCTGGCGGCGGCTGAGACGGTTTCTTGGAGGAGTTCTGGAATGATATTGAGGGCGAACTGTCGGCAGTAGCTGTCAAAGTGGTCGCAGTGAGCGGGGCTAGAGCCGTCTTAACGGTTAGGGGGCTGTTCATCTCAAATGGTTTCAAGCGATAGCCTAGTCCGTAAACGGTCGTAAAAATACCGGGTAGCCCGACTTTTTTGAGCTTTTGACGGAGACCTTTGATATGAGTTCTTACCGAACCTACATGGGGAGAGTCATCAAAAGACCACACCCGATCTAACAAATCATCCAGGCTAAAGGTGCGATTAGGATTGCGTAAAAATAGCTCTAATAGTGAATATTCTTTTGGGGTTATGGCAATCTCAATATCGCGGTAGGTAACCTGGGCGCTACGAGGATCAAGAGACAGATCTCCCCACCGTAGAATTGGGGTAACGATGCCTTCAGCTCGGCGCAGTAGGGCGCGCATTCGAGCGAGTAGTTCTTGATATTCAAAAGGTTTAACTAAATAATCATCGGCTCCTGCGTCCAGTCCATTCACTTTGTCGGTGCTGGCGTCGCGAGCGGTCATTAAAATGATGGGCGTGTTGTTACCTTGATTTCTGAGGTATTTGCAAAGCTGCACACCATCTAGTTTGGGCAGCATCCAATCTAGCAAAATCAAATCGTAGTCAAAGGCTTCGGCCATGTCTTGGCCGGTGATGCCGTCGGTTGCCAAGTCCATTACGTAGTGATGTTCTGCCAGCAGTTGCTCTACAGCGCTGGCCAGCGCTGGATCATCGTCTACTAGTAAAAACTTCATGCAAGCTGTATATAGCATAAGCATTCAATCAATGGCTCCGATCAAACCGGATACATTGATTAAATGCTTAGCTGATATTATAGGGGTGTCTTATATAAACTCAGCTTACGATGCAAAAGTGAGGAAGCTATGAGGAAGGAGTTTTTGCCCGTCTGGGTTTGACCCATTTACGTTCCTGCAAGGGCTAACGCTGAAAAGACTAACGCCGTAAGGATTGGCCTTTTGAGCCCGCAGCAGCCTTTAAAGCTTAGCTAGTTGGAATGGTGAAATAAAAGCAGCTACCTTCGCCTGGCGTACTGGCAACCCAGATATGGCCGCTGTGCTGCTCGACAATGCTGCGGCAAATGGCCAGCCCTAGTCCGGTGCCGCCGATGGCACGCGTGTTAGAAGAATCGCCTTGGACAAAGCGTTCAAATATTGTCGCGCATTGCTGGGTAGGAATGCCCCGACCCTGATCGCACAGAGTAAAAAGAAGGGCGGCTGGGCTACTGCCGGGAGAACGCTGCGTTGGTTCGGCGATTGCTGTCGGGTCGGCGGCTGTTGGGGCGGCGGCTGTTGGGACTATTGTTGTTTGGGCAGGCTCGACGGTTAGCTGGATGGTGGAGTTGGGTTCTGAGAATTTGATAGCGTTGTCTAGCAAGTTGGTTAATACCTGCTTGAGGCGATCGCGATCGCCGATGAGTTGAAAGTCTAAATCGCGCACTACTATTTCAATATTCGTCTGGTTAGCAACGGGTCGGAGGGTTTCAGCCACCGTCTGAGTCAGCGCCTGTGTATTAACAGCCTGTTTTTTTAGAGGATTTGTCGCTGATGATAAATATTCGATGTCTAGAATGTCGTTAATTAGCCGTACGAGCCGCTGAGAGTTGGCGGCAATAACTTGAAGTAGCTGTTGTCCTTGAGCAGACTGACTAGGTATCCCTTGGGATAGAAGCTGTATTCCGCCATGAACAGCGGTTAGCGGCGTTCGCAGCTCGTGACTGACAATTGAGATAAAATCGTCTTTTGCCTGGTCTAAGTTCACTTTTTCGGTAATGTCTTCGCCAATGCTAAGGGTGCCAATAGACTGGCTGGTGCGATCGCGCAGCAGCATACTATTCCAAATGAAGATATAAGTCTTATTCAGCCGTGTTTTAAGCGTATTTTTATGCTGAATCGGCGTGCCTGGGTGCGTGCGCAAATCGTGGAGATACTGTCTGAGCTGGGCATGTTCTGCCGGGGGAACAAACTCACTTAGCCAGTCTTTCCCAAGTGCTTCTGAGGCGCTATATCCCACCAGATCTAAGAAGAAAGGATTTGCGTAGTTGACCTGATAGCTGCTGTTGAGGCCAACAACGGCTAAATGAACGTTTTCTAGCAGCATGTGCCAGCGCTGCTCGGCCTGGTTCAGTTCGGCGGTATGAGACGCTAGCTGCTCCTGGTTTTCTGCGCGGAGCTGTTCTATCTGATACTTTAAGCTATCGAAGGCCAGCTGAATTTTAGTCAGGTTTAGCGCTTGCAATATGCTTTCGGGGGTAACAACACCCGTTAGCTTGCCAGTCGCATCGACAACGGGCAAGTGACAGATCTCCTGTCTTCGCATGTGTTGAAGGATATAGCTGGTATCTTTTGCTTCAGATTCGGTTAGAGGGATGACGTTTTGAGTCGTAACCGTAGAGATCGCCTTGTTGGCAAGCGATTGTTTCGACTCTACTAGCTTAACCAAGTCTTGTGAGGTAAAAATTCCCACTGGGCGGCGCTGTTCGGTAATAACGACATAGGACGCATGGGCCTCACGCATTTGTGCGATCGCAGTCTCAACCGGGGTATCAGCTGTCACCGTTAGGGGTTCAAGAATAGCAGCGCTGTCCATTAGCAGCAAAGAGCTTAGAGTAGGTAAGTCAGTAGCCATAGTCATTCCGAGGTGTGATTGCTGTGGCACTGCGTCTCTATTTATCGCTTGCTTTTCCTTGATTGACCACTTGCCATCACTTGAACTGACATAGCTTACTAATAGATTGTCAGGATCTTATAGAGATTGCTGGAGATTGCACAGAAAGCAGAACGCTATAGCGAAACGCTACAGCGAACAGTGTCCTGCCAATTAGCAAAAAACGGGCAGGCAGGGAGTAGGCAGCGGGCAGGGCGGTGTGTTAGCCAACGGCATATCTGGTCAACTCAGCAGGCCGAGTCTGCTCGATTGACAGCCTGATGTCCTCAGCCCCTTCTTGATCTAAATCTTGGACGTAACCCGACTGGAAGGATTTGGCTTCTTTTTTGCTGTCGAAGGGACCAAAGAAATAAATGCACTCAGGCGCTTGAGTTTGAATTTTAATCCACCAGGGTTGCTTAACCAGGCGAGCAATCGAAAAGAAACGGCGAAAACTGTTCATAGTCATAATGTTTTTATTGGGGTAGTTTTAGCAAATGTTTTAAGCGGTATATCTGAAGCTGTATCTGGGGCTGTATCTGGGGCTGTATCTGGTCTGTACTTGAGGCAAAGTGGCGTTGGCAAGCTTCTAAATGTATTTCTAAATGTATTTCGAGATTATTTCGAGATTATGCAGTCAACACAACTTATAAGAATTATGGTGAATACCTGTGAGGAAGTTATGAAGTGCGTCAACATAAGGCAAGGTCTAAATAGAGCACCAGAGATGAATTGCCCAATACAGTTGGATTAAGCGCGATAGGTTCGTTTGCTTTTTGATGGACAACGACCCGCTGTGATTTAACTGTGACTTGGCCGTGACTTGGCCGTGACTTGACTGCAATTCGTTAATAGGCAAAGGCTTCATGAAAGATCTGAGCACTCGTAATCAAACAGAACTAAGGCTTCAGCAGCAGCTAGAAAAGGAGCGGCTGATTGCTCAGATTACAGATGCGATTCGCCGAACGCTAGATTTAGATAAAATTTTGCAGTCTGCGGTCGAACAGGTGCGGCATCTTTTGCAGACAGATCGGGTGATTGTTCTAAAGTTTTACCCCGGCTGGCTAGGCGTGGTTGAAGCAGAATCAGTGATGGGGGGGTGGAGCCGAACGCTGGGCATGACAATTCAGGATAGCTGTTTGGGAGATCTTTACACTGAGCGCTATCCGCAAGGCCGAGTTAGTACACTCTCAGACATTAATACGGCAGAGATTGATCCCTATCACAAAAACTTGTTATTAAGCCTTCAGGTACAGGCAAATCTGGTGGTGCCAATATTACAAGAAGAGACTTTGTGGGGATTGCTGATTGCCCACCACTGCACCAGTGCAAGGCAGTGGAAAGAGGAGAGCGTTCAGCTACTTCAGCAGGTGGCTAGCCAAATGGGAATCGCCATTCAGCAGGCAGAGCTATACCAAAAGACGCGGGAGCAGGCAGCCTTAATTGACATTGCAACGGATGCTATTTTTGTTCGCGATTTGACGGGCTGCCTGACGTTTTGGAGCCGGGGAGCAGAGCAGCTGTATGGCTGGCAGGCAGCGGAAGCCATCGGGAAAATCGCCCATCAGCTTTTGCAAAAAAAAGACCCGGCCAAACTCGCACTGGCATTAGAAACCACCCTATCACAGGGCTTTTGGCAGGGAGATTTGAGGCAGGAGACTAAGGCAGGCAGCGAAATTTTGGTGGCGAGCCGTTGGACGTTGGTGCGCGATCAGGCCGGACGCCCGCAGTCTTTGCTAGAGATGAATACAGATATTACAGAGCAAAAGAAATTGGAAGCTCAGTTTTATCAAACTCAGCGGCTAGAGAGTTTGGGGCAGTTAGCGGGCGGCATTGCCCATGATTTGCTCAATGTTTTGACGCCTATATTGGGCGTTGCTCAGCTGCTGCGCATTACTCAAAAAGATATGGATAAGCCCACTCAACAACATTTGGCTTTGCTGGAGAAAAGCGCCCGAAGAGGGGTTGAGATGGTCAGACAAATTCTGACGTTTGCTCAGGGCAGCTCTGAAACTGAAACAATTGTAGATGTGGCGACGCTATTGCAAGAAGTGATTGATGTGGTGCGTCAGGGGTTTCCAAGCTTTATTGAAATTGAACAGATTGCGCCTCCGTTAGAAAAAGAACGGCTGTTGAGAACAGTCTTGGCTGATTCTACGCATCTCCATCAGGTGTTTATGAATTTGTGCATTAATGCCCGCGATGCGATGCCAAAAGGGGGACTCATTACGTTTTTTGTTGATAACTGTTTTATCGATGAAGCGGCGGCTCAAAAAAGTTTGGATATGTCGGCAGGTCACTATGTGGTGGTGACGGTGGCGGATACGGGTATGGGAATCTCGCCGGAGGTGCGCGATCGCATGTTTGATCCGTTTTTTACAACAAAATCGCCTAGTAGGGGCACAGGACTAGGGCTAGCAACGGTGCTGGGCATTGTCAAGAAGGCAGGCGGTTTTTTAAGAGTGCACAGCAAGGTGGGTGAGGGCACACAGATAGAGGTTTACTTTCCAGTCGCTAGCTAATTTATCGCTGTTTTGATGAGCCGGTTAATCTGGGCGTGAGTTTCTTTTAGCCCAAAGCGCTGCTGCGCCCTTTGCTGCCCTCTGCGGGCGATTTCACCTGCCGCCTGAGGATCTTGATAAACCGCTTGGATAGCTGCTGCTAGCTTGAGCACATCACCAGGGGGCGTCAGCCAGCCAGTCTGGCTATGCCCTTGGCTATTCTCCTGGCCATGCTCTTGGCCATGCTCATTCTGGCTATACTCAATAATTTCTAGCGCGCCACCTGCTGCTGCGGCCACTACCGGGCGATCGCACAGCATGCCTTCAACAATCACTCGCCCAAAAGGTTCTGCTGCCGTTGAGGTGTGGGCAATCAAATCACAGGCGCTCATTAGCTCAGGAATATCTGAGCGGAAGCCAAGAAATTTGACGCGATCGCCTAGTCCCAACGCTTCAATCTGCTGCTTAAGCTGTTGAACATAGTCACTTTCTTTGAACAAGTCGCTGCCCACAAATATTGCAATCACTTCTGACGAACAATATTGCAACGCTTCAATCAAAACGTGCTGACCTTTCCAAGGCGAAAGACGGCTGAAGTGTCCTACTACGAATTTATCGGCCAAACCAAGCTCTGCCCGTAGCTTTAGTCGGCTTTTTGCAGCTGTTTGATATCGACTGAGATCAAATCCGTTGTAAACAACCTGCACCCGTTTAGCTCGCCCACCAGCTGCTAAAAACGCGCTGCGGCTAGCTTCTGAGTTAGCGATCACTAAAGCGGCCTGATTGGCTAAGGTGATAATAATTTGACGGTTTAGACGGCTAAAGTGCTCGGGTGAAACAATATCGTGCAGATGGTAAACCAGCGGGGTGCGACTAAAATAGCTTGCGATCACGCCTACAACTAGCGCCTTTTGGGTATTGGCATAGATCAGGTCATACGTCTGGCTCAGCTGAACAACAGTTTTAATCAACGGAATCAATCGGTTGAGATTTTTAAGCCCAGTTAGCAGGCCGCTTTGCTTTCGTACCTGAAGCGGCTGAGTGGCTAAAATGCTGACTGAAATCTTTCGCTGTCGTAGATAATCAGGAAAGTTTCCTGATTCAAAGACACCGACCAGGCAAGTTTCGTTAGACTTTTGACCACGGCTTTCATCACGGCTTTCATCACGGCTTTCATCACAGTTTTCATCATGGCTTTTGCTGAAATACTGAGCAATATCAGCAAGGCAAAGTTCCGCGCCGCCTAGCTGACCACTTTGATCGAGAAAAAGAATCTTCATGACCATCTTGTATCAGGCCCTCTTTGCAGCCGCTGTACGCCCCAGGACGCGAGCCGAACACATGGTCGCTCAACATAGCGGTAGCTCAGCCAGCCCACAAAACACGCTAGCAGGCAGCAGAATACGCCGCCAATATTGAGCTGCACGGCGTTGAGGTTGAGCCTTGCCAGCACCTTTACACCCAGCGATAAAACTAGATAGTGAGTTAGCAAAATGGCATAAGAGGCAGCGCCTATCCAGGTGGGCGATCGCAGCAGCCACTTTACCGGCAGCGACGGTGGCGCATCGAAGCGATTGGCCTCAGACTCACTAGCCGCGATACCACCAATCAAAAAAACAGAAGCAACACCGTACGCCGCAAACTCATAGCCTTGCATCAGAAAACTGTTGTTTCCTTTGAATACATAATTATCTATTAAGCCAAAAATGATAAGAGCGATCGCGCCATAGGTAAAAAATGCATTGCACCAAGCCCGCTTAAGTCGATGAGAGATCAGCCAGAAAGCCATCAAACCCCCTGCGGCAAACTCTATGCCATAGAGAGATAGAAAAAAGTGGGGCCAGAAGTAAGAGCTAGCCGGGTCGGTGCCTGCGATGTAATAACTCAGGTTGAACAGCGCGCTGAGGACTAACCAGCTACCGATAATAGGCAAAGAAACCTTAGGTTTGAGCGCAAGTAAAAGACCAAACAGCGCATAAAACAACAGAATGTAGCTTAAGAACCAGGCGACAACTAAAATAGGCGATTGCGGCTGTGGCACTAGTAAAAAAGACTTTAAAATGACGGCAAATTCTCTTTGAGCACTTGTGCCCGCAGTCGGCATCAGCAAATAAAGCGGAATCACGACCAGGTTCACGAGCCAGTAGAATGGGTAAATGCGCAGGCAGCGCTTGAGCATAAAAGAGAACCAGGTATGCCTCCAAGTATGTCTTTGGCTGCCGCTGCTGTGTTCTTGGCTGCCGCTGCTGTGTCCTTGACTGCCGCGATCGCCCCCTTTGCCCAAGCGATCGCCATATACCCAAACCAATATAAAGCCACTGAGCACAAAGAAAAACTCAACGCCAGCATCGGCAAACGCAAAAATATCTAGTAAGAAGGGCTGCTCTAGCTTTAGATGAAAGGTATCCGTTGCATGAAACAGCATGATGGCGATAATCGCAAACCCTCTCAACGCATCCAGCGTATAGAGTCGCTGAGGGCGATCTGAGCGAAGGCGATCTGGGTAAGAACGGGGTAGTAACTGTAGCGAGGGTGATTGAAGGCGTTGCTCAGACATTTTTATCGTCAGTCTCTGTATGACAGCTCTCTATATGACAGCTCTGTGTATAACAGCTTTATGAAGGTGCTCGCTTACTGAGTTTGTTTGACTAGCTAGCAGCTACTGGCAACCGAGGCATAATGACTTCGCGGTATTGGGAGATACTGGCCTCAATCGTAAAGTCTTGAGATCTCGCCTTGAGCATTTCGGGCGGCAGCGGCTGATCTAGCGTTGCCACAATTGCTTCGGCCAGCGCGGCGGCGTCTCCTACCGGCGCTAAGCGACCAAACTGGCCGTGGTTCAAAATCTCAGCAGGGCCACTTTCGCAGTCGGTTGAAACCACAGATGTACCCACCGCCAGCGCTTCGGCCACCACATTCCCAAACCCCTCATAAATAGAAGACAGTACAAACACCTGCGCGCGGGCCATATACTTGTACGGATTTTCAACAAATCCTAAAAAGGCAACAGATTGTTCTAAGCCCAAGTCAGAAATTAGCTGATCTAGCGCCGGTTTAATCTCCGCTTCGCGCTCATCGGCTTCGCCCAAGATGGCCAGCCGACAGGGCCGCTGCTGGCGAACAATCGCCAAAGCGCGTACCAGCGTGGCAAAGTCTTTTTGTTTGACCAGCCGCCCGACGCCTAAAAGGGTCGGAATGTCGTCTGTAAACCAAGGATGATCAACCGGTTCGCTGGCTCGCTCGGCCAAGTTAGGGCGAACAACCGGGTTGTATATAACGCGAATTTGCTCACTGGGAATGCCGGTCATAGTGGTGATGTCATCGGCTACACCCTGCGAAACAGCCACAATGCGGTCGGCCAAAGGATAAAACTGTTTGACCATCTGCCAGCGCAGCCGCTGCACTAACGGTGAATGGCGATCGCGAAACTGCTGAGACAGGTGAGTTTGAACAATCATCACCATGTGAGTAGAGACACCAGAAAGGCCCTGCGCCCAGGCAGTTGCGTTCATAATGTCTAGCGTGGTGAGCAAAACTGCCGGTTGCTCAGAACGCAAGTACTTGGCTAGCGCCAGCGTTTTGTTTAATAGCAGCGGCGATCGCGCCTCCAAATTGACCAGATTAATTTTAGCGGGAAGCTGGCTGGCGTAGGCCCCAATCGCCTGAGCCACCACCAGATCGACGCACCAGCCCAGGTCGGCAAACCCTTCGGCCAGATGGATCATTGCCCGCTCTGCGCCGCCGCCAGACAAAAAGGGCAAAAAGCAAGCCATTCTGCCACCGGAGACCTGTTTGCTCGTATCTTTTTTGCTCGTATTGATATCAATCATGTCAATTACTTTTCCTTTTGGCTAAATCTTAGGGTTATGTCGCAGGGTTACGTCGAAAGGGGGGCGGACTCAAAATCAGGGCGTTTATCTCAGGGCATTTGTCTCAGGGCGTTTGTCTCAGGGCGTTTGTCGTTGAGAGGTGTGGTACTGGCGAGCCGCCATCCCTATCCCCAAAAAAGACCACAGCACCATCGCCAGGTGCCCTTCGGTAATAATGTTGAAGCCAACCTGAGCAAACGTGCTAACTGCGATCGCCCGCGCAGCGCTCGAAAACAAATCAAACTGACTAGCTGACGTTTGAAACAAACTAAAAAACAACAGCCCCATACCTAGCAGGTACGGCAGCACGCCCAGCCAGCCCAAAGTAAACCAAAGCGTCAGAATGCCACTGTCCTCACTCCCAATACTGTCATCTACAAAAACAAACCCAAGACCATTCCCTGGAATATTAGACATAGCCTGACCCAACAATCTTTCGTAGCCCTCTATTCGAGCATTCGCGCTAACGTCCTCGCTAGGGCTACTCAAACCCTGAATACGCGGCAAAATAGTAGAGCTGAACGGTTCTACCTGCGTGATTGGCACAATAATCAAAATCAAAATCAGCAAGCTGCTAAACAAGCGAATCTGCAAACTTGACTTGAGCGACGGCACCAAAACAAACAGTCCCACTATTAAACTCACCCAGGCAGAGCGCGCTAACGAGAGCAGATGGGCCACCAGTCCTAGCCCGGCAGCGAGGGGCTGTAGCTTGCTAGGCATACTCAGCAGCAGCAGCAGCCCCGCTGTCATCATCCCAGCAAAGGGCTGAGGCGAATTGAGCGTGCTAAAAACCCGAATAGCCAAGGGCTCTGGGTCGCCAATGATGTTTAGCCCGTTGTGAATTAGGGCATTCGTCATCCACACCCGATCCCAATCGGGGGCAACTAGATACTGAATAATGCCATAGCCCCCCATCACCAAAACGCCCCAAAGAAACGTCCGCTGTAGAACCTGTCGATAGTAGGGATAGTCTCGCCAGTTGGTAAACAGATGAAAGCCAAAAAAGATAGGCCCCAGCCAGCCGATCAAGCTCAAAACAACAGACTGTGGAGAATTGAGCACAGCGCCAACTAGAAAAGCATAGACCACGCTCGCCGCACAGAGTAAAAAGGGCAGCCCTGTGTTTGGGTATCGAAGGCATCGCCAGAAAGTCACAGCGCTCACCAGCGTCGCCAGAAAGGGCGCTAGCAAAATCGGGCTAGGATCTGTCCAGCCAGCGCCTCTAAAGTCGGCCAGTCGTCGAACCCACGCGGATAAAAACCACAGCCACCAGGTAAAGCTGACGTAGACCAGCGGGTAGCGCCAGTAGAGAAAAATTGAAATGGCGAAAGCCCCCACCGGGAACAGCAGGTTCAGCAGCGATCCTAAGTTACCGGCAACGCACAGCGCGCACAGTGCAATTAGGCCAAGGATGGGCAGCCACGCTAAAGCTGGTTTCAGCAGCGGCGGACTAGAATTAGAGCGAAGGGAATACGTCATAGCCAAGAGCTGTTCTAAATAGGCGCTGCTACTAAATTTGCTATCGAAGCCGGGTGATGCCAGGGTTACGCATGCCGACCCAAGGATGAGCAACAGACTGTGGCAGGTAGCTCAAGCACAGCGCAACTAGCGATCGCAAATTGAACGGGTGATGTTTTAACGCCTGATAAAAGTAGGGCCGTGCTTCGTGCGGCTGTCCTATCCTCAAAAGCCCGATACCCAAGGTGGTATTGGCGTGCGCCCACTCCTGCTGAAAGTAAGATCGGTGCGCCTGAAGATTTTCGTCTTCCATAAAGCGCTTGTAGCAAAAAGTTGCGGCTTTCCCCTTGCGAATTTTGGCCTGAGCATCGCGGCTACCGCTAACCATATTTTCAGACTGGGCATGCACCCTGTAATAAGACAGACGTTCGGCGCAATAGTAGGCCCCCTTACCCGAGCGGCAGGCCAAATAAGTGATGTAATAGTCCCAAAATACGCCCGCTTCAAACAGCCTCTCCCAAGGCACCGCACTTTTACGAACCAGCGCGGCTGACGCTGAAAACACGGCTTGATCTACCAGGCCAATTTTCCAAAAGGGCTGATAAATGCCTTCACTCAGCAGATGACGCTTTTCTCGCTGGGTTTGCTTTTGCGTTGCCAATCTGTTGATATCACTCTTTTCATCCATCACGTAGTAATCGCAAAAGGCTAGCACCAAGTCTGCATTCTCTTCTAGCGGCGTCACAAGCGTTGCTAAAAAGTCTTTATCCCAATGGTCATCATCGTTGAGGCTAGCGACATATTTACCGCTGGCCGCAGTAAAGCCGTAAGTAGCGTTTAGGCCAATGCCAAGATTTTTGGGGTTACGCCTTAACCGAATGCGAGCATCCTGAAAGTCGTCAATAACGGGCTGAGGGTTTTCGCTGCCGCAGTCGTCTGAGACGATAATTTCAAGGTTGGTATAGGTCTGAGAGACAACGCTAGCGATCGCTTCTTTTAGATAGTCAAGGCGATTATAGGTGGGGATGATGACGCTAATCAAAGGAAAGGCATCTGAAGGAGAAGCATCTGAAGGAGAAGCAGTTGGAGGCGAGGGATTCATAGCTTTAAGCGATAGATTAAAAAGACTGGAGCAAACGTTCGTATAGGCCATCGCCTAAATATCGACGTAAGAAAAGAATGATGCCTAGACGATGAAAAACACTTGAACCGATCAGCGCCGGATAATGCCTAATAGACTGTCGCCGCAGCGTACGCGCATGTTTGAGATCGCCGTTTTGTAAAGCCCGGTAGGCAACAGAGAGATAGGCCAGCCCACAGGCCCTATTTTTTGCGCTGGCGTTTGCGCCGCCTTTTACAGCATCCTTTTCACTGTTTTTTTTGCTGGCCTTTTCACTGGTCTTTTCACTGGCTTTTTCACTGGCTTTCTCACTGGTTTTTACGCTGGCTTTTGCGCTGGCTGAAGCATCATCCAAGGCACTATCACTAAAAGCCTTTTCAATTACACTCAGTCGGCTTTGCAGGTGTAGCTGCAAATTATGCGACTTGCTTTTCGGATGAATTCTGTAGCGAACCAGCGGCTCTTTAACAACCGCAAACTCGTATTTTTTAGCAAGGCGAATCCACATATCCCAATCTTCAGCCGAGCGCAGCGACTGATCGAACAAGCCCACTGCGTCAAAGCACTGGCGACGAACCATCGGCGCACTGCCGCACATAATTGGATTTTCTTCAATTACCTGCGCCCATACCCTGCCTTCCGCATCAGGCGTACCCAGGTTTCCAATTGGCTGACCTTGACTATCAATGTTCGATATCCAGGTGTTCACCACACCTACAGTCGCAGACGTCTCTAAAATATGAGCCTGCTTTTCTAGCTTGCTAGGTTCCCAAATATCATCAGCATCTAGAAAGGCAATATAGTCTCCTTTAGCAGCTTGAATGCCACAATTGCGAGCAGAGGCACAGCCGCCATTTTTTTGAGTGATTAATTGGATACTGCGATCAGACAAGCTATTTACCCAGTCGGCTGTGCCATCGGTGCTGCCATCGTCAATAACAAGCACTTCAAAGTCTTGAAGGCTTTGTTGCTGAACGCTTGCGAGCGTTTCAGGCAAGTAGGCGATCGCATTATAAGCAGGAATAATAACAGATACGTTAGGATTGGCCATAAACTCATGAGATGGTATTCAAGACTCTTTTTGGCGGATCGGTTGGTTTTGGCTACGACTCCGCTCAGCCATCGAAAATGCCGAGTACCGAACCCTGAGCGGAGTCGTAGGCGTAGCCTTCTCGTAGAGTAGAGTGTCTAGAGTAGGGTGTCTGGCTGAAACGGTCAGGTTATTCAATCCTCGGCCCTTAGCAGGTTCGTCTAAGAAGGCTTGACGCTAAGAGGGCTTGACGCTAAGAGGGCTGTTTCTCAGGCGCAGTATTTCAAAAGCCCTCAAGTAGTGAAAGAAAATAACGAGCAGAAAAACCATCGTTTTTTGAGACGGCTGCTTTAGGCGTTCGTCTCGATATGATTTTTTAAAGGCTGAACGCAGCGGCGGTCGGATACTCGCTAAAAAGCTATCTTCAACGACAAATGATTGAAGAATATGATCGTGCGCGCTAGTTTGACTCAAGGCGTACACGCCCTTTATTGTTCGACGGTCTTTTTTACAGAGTTCATTAAACGAATTGCGAGCGGGATGAAGAATATAGCAATCGTCAGCATACAATACGCTGTAGCCTGCTGCCGATACTCGTTTTCCCCACTCCGCATCGCCACCTGAGCGCAACGTGGCGTTGAATAATCCAACCTTGTTGAAGATCTCTTTGAAGGTAAATAAATTGGCAGTCGCGCCCCAGCCCTGTTCTTCCAAATATTTTTGCTGCTGTAGATTAAACAGACTGTCGTACAGCTCTATGGGATTGGGCTTTTCAGGGGTCGTAAAAAAAAGCCTGATGCCGCCTGCCACAAATCCGCAGTTTAGCTGAGAGCATAGCTGTTCTAGTCCTTTTTCTAACCAATTTTCGGCAGGAATGCAGTCTGAGTCGGTGAACGCTAAAACGTCTCCTTTTGCCAGCGAAATGCCTTTGTTTCTGGCAGCGTAGGAACCTGGCTGCTTTTCATAGCCTAGTCGGGCCTGCTCAAACGCTTCGACAACACTCTCTATGTCGTCGGTCGAATTATTATCGACAACAATCACCTCGTACTTTTCTTTTGATAGGGTCTGATTTTCTATCGCCGCCAGGCAAGTTTGAAGGCGCGCCAAGTCGTTATAGACCGGAATGACAACTGATATAAAAAGAGTATCCATAGGTAGAATTTTATCGACTGAAATTACGCTGTAAACGCTGCTCTGTAAACGCTGCTCTGTAAACGCTGCTCTGGGAACTTCTGCTATGTGAACTTCTGCCGGATGTCTCTAACTATCGTTGGAGAAAAGATAAACACAGACCCTAAATAAACCGAAGCTGCCAGGGGCACGCAAATCGCTAGCAGGGCAACATCGTTGAGGGCACCGCTCATTAGATGCTTTGTAAGCGCGATCGCACCTACCATCACTAACGCGCTCAGCAAGACATCTCGAAACTGAGCCAGATACTGACCGATGCTAATATGCGTTAGCTTTTTAACCATCCACAAAGAGATCGGAAAGAGCAAATAGCCGCGAATAACAAACCCCAACGCAACCGCCACAATCCCCCAGCGCACCACCACAACAAAGGTAGCCACCGTAAAAATAACGTTAACCACCTGAAAGGCCAGCCGCCATCCCGGCTTACCCAATGCCAAAAACGCAGTGCTATTAAACTGAGAGATAGATTCTAGAATGCCGACAAAAGCGAGAATTTGCATAACCGGAATGCTAGAGCGCCATTCCTCACCAAAGACAACCGTTACGATTTCTGGGGCAAGTGCGGCCATGCCCAAAAAAGCAGGAAACGAGATCAAGCTAGTATACTGAGTCGCTTCGTAGAAGGCATTTCTAAATCGCCCTAGCTCTTTTTTGATTTTGGCAAGCATAGGCAGCGCGACTTTAGAAGTAACGCTAGTCATCAGCCTCAGCATCACTAGCAGCAGGCGATAGGCAACGCTGTAGTAGCCGAGGGCGACGGGCCCAAGATAGTAGCCGATCAGCATATCGTCAGAGCGGCGGTTGAAAAAGTTCAAGAAGTTGAAGCCAATGATGTTGATGCCAAAAGAGAGCAGCTCTTTCGAGTGCTTTACAGAAAACTTTAGGCTAGGCCGCCAGTCGCTCGCACCCCACAGCAGCAGCGCGCCTACCGTGCCAAAGACAACTTCTTTGACCACCAGGCTCCAGACGCCTAGCCCCATAAAGGCCGCGCCAATGCCTGCAATGCCGCAGGCAGAAGTAGCCACAAGCGATCGCACCGCAAAAATCTTAAACTGCATGTTTCGCTGCAAAATAGCCGACTGAACGCTGCTTAATCCACCTAGCAAAAAGCTAAGCGACATCCATCGAATAATAGGCGCTAGCTGCGGCTCGCTGTAAAAGTTAGCCACAAAACCCGCGCCAGAGAGCGTGAAGACAACAAACAGCGCGCCAGTCGAAACGCTAATCCAAAAAGCCGTGTCCAAATGCGCTGGTTCTAGATTTTCTTGCTGAATAATAGCTTGGGCAAACCCTTGATCCAAGAAGATTTGCATGAAGGCTAAAAACACATTGGCCAGTGCGATTAGTCCAAAGGCCTCAGCGCCCAGCAGCCTAGCTAGAAGTAAAAAGATTGCCGTTGAGACAATCTGAGTTCCCCAACTTTCGACCGCCGACCAGATCGCCCCTCGAACCGTTTTTTGCCGCAAGCTCATAATTAAGTACCCGGCGATCTAGACACCACAACCGGAAACGCTAGCGGAATAGCCAACAGCAAAAACGCCAGATCTTGCCGAACGCTCCACCGATAGAGGTAGTTCAAGTCTTTCTGATTCACAGCAGATAAATTACGAGGGTTAGCGCCACCGTTAGCCCCTAGGCCAACGTCATCTGTCATCTGCCATGCGCCCGTGAGCCCTGGCAGCGCATTGAGTCTTTTTTTCAAAGCTGGCTCAATTTTTAGCGCGTCATCAATCGTCCAAGCCTGTGGCCCCACCAGACTCATCTCTCCGCGCAGCACGTTCAACAGCTGCGGTAGGCCATCGAGCCTATATTTGCGCAGCCACTGGCCCACTTCGCTCAGCTGTGGCCCGCTAGCAATTCGGCCACTGGCAAACCGATAGAGATTAGTGGGCGCAGTCCGAAATTTAATCGTTTTGAATAGCTGACCGCGATAGCCAACCCGCCACTGTCTATAGAAAATAGCGCCCGGTGAGTCGAGCCATATCAGCACGGCTAAAAGCAACAGCAAAGGGCTAAGGCAAACAACTAGGCCAGCGGCCACTAACCAGTCGGCAGCGCGTTTGCATCCCCAGGCCAGCGGCGATCGCACTTTCGGCAAATAGGTCGCTGCGGGTAAATGCAAGAAAACTCGCTTGCCCGCATTTGTCCCTGCTAAGGCGCAGCTTTTAAGCACCGACGCGCCTAGGCTCATGTCCAAGCGAATGATTTTAACAGCAGAGCGATTTAAGCAGGCTTCAAACCACTGAAGGCTTTGCAAAGCAGGAATGGTAGTTCGCATAGCGCTAGGAACGCGCTCGTCAGCCGCTTGAATCAGCAGCAGCTGTCGCCGCCACCGTAGCCTTGAATAGGCCAGCGCTTTCTCACTAGATTGAGCCAAAGAGAGAATTTTAGGCGTTTTTAGCAGCGCAGTAGATGAAATCATAAGAGAGCCCTGAAAGTAGATGCGTAAAAGTAGATGCGTAAAAGTAGATGCGTAGACGTGTATGTGGATACGGTAGATGCGCAGATATGTAGATGCGCAGAGTAGGCCAGCAGCCTAGCGATAGGAGGCGGCTCCATTTAGCGCAGCGCTGTTGGCAGGCGGGGGTTCAGACAGCGAAAAGGGCAGACGATTTTCAGACGAACTTTGAGCGCGGCAGTTGTTGGCGACAATCCCGAGCGTGTTGACCGGGGCCAGGATGGCGGTTGTCTGTGCCAGATGATCTTGCGTGATTTGATCGAGTCGGCTGATAATAACAACGCCCTGGCAAAGAGAAGCTAGCTGTAGAGCGTCCACTCGTCCTAAAACCGCCGATGTGTCAAATACGATCAGATCGTACTGATTTTCAAACCAGGTCGTTAGCTCCCGCATGCGATGAGAGTTGAGTAGCCGCACCGGATCTTCTGAAAGCGGCCCGGCTGGCAGAATGTCTATTTGCGTTCCGGCCAGTGAAACATTGATGGGTAGCGGCGTGTCTAATGAGGTCATTAGAGTGGTTAGGCCCTGCCGGTTGGAGAGACCTAGCTGGTGGTGCAGCGCCGAGCTGCGCAGGTCAGCATCGACTAGTAGAACGCGCTTTTGCGATCGCGCCGCGCTCAGCGCCAGCCCAACTGCCAGGGTTGTTTTTCCCTCTTCTGCGATCGCAGAGGTCACCATTATTGACTTTAGGGGCGTTGTCGCGAGCTGAATATTTTTATAGATCAGATCAACAGCTTCTCGAAACGACTGAAAATGAACCAAACTCAGCGTAGAATCGGCCATAGCAGACGAAGGGTGACGCGAGCGGGTAAGCGGTGAGAGCGGTGAAAAGGCAGGTGTGTGCTCGACAATCTCTGGCAGCACGCCCAATAGCGGCAGCGCTGTCTGCTTTCTAAGATCTTCTGACTTTCGCACCACCGTATCCATCGATTCTCGGCCATAGGCGAGCAGCCCACCTAAAAACAAGCCAGCAATAGCTCCAAGGACTAGGTTTTGAGCGGGCTTCGGCGCAATTTTTCGGCCTGGATTAGGCGGCTCTACCACATCCCACTTAAAGCCCCCTTGGGCAATTTCATTGCTCAGCTCTTGACGAGTTTGCAGCAGCTGCTCTAGCGACGTTCGCTGAGTTTCTACCTCGGGCTGCAGCCGGTCGTACTGAGCAATCAGTTCAGGGTACGTATCTAGCTGCTGCTGTAGGGCCTGCCGCGCTTCACTCAAACTCGCATCGCGAGCAATTAGCCCCCTAAGCCTAATTTGGGTACTCACCATCTCGTTGACAAGGGCCAAACCACTTTCGCCCAGCTGCCCGTTAGAGAGCAAATCTGCCTCGGTGGTCATGGCCCCAGGGCCTAGCAGTCGCTGGCTTTCTTGCCGCAGCAGGTCTACTTGGCGATCGCGCTGCACCTGCAAACTTTGGGCAATCGGGTCAGATTCGGTATACACTGCCAGCCGTTCAGAAAGAGCCAGCTCACTGGCCTGCAAAGCATCTAGCAAGGTTTGATAGCGGCCTGACTGGCTGAGCTGAGCGGCCATCATTGCCTGCTGTGGATCTACCGCTAGCGCCGCCTGAATGGCCTGATACTGGGCTTCAGCTTCTTGATAGTCGGCCTGCACAGCCTGCTGGGTCTGCGCTAGCTGCTCAAGCGCTGTAGCAGCCTCAAGCGACTGCCTTTGCGGATCGATGGTGTCACCCTGACGGCGAAACTGCTGCAAAGCCTGCTGAGATTTATCTAGGTTGCTGCGCACCTGCTCAATTTGCTGGTTCACCAGCACCAAGCCATTGTCTAATCTTTGCTGCTGCTGATTTGAGTTGTAGTTAATGTAAACCTGCTGGAGCGCCTGCAAAGACTTTTGGGCTCTTCTGGCGTCATCAGTAATAAAGATCGCCTCAAAAATGCGCGTTCGAGTGCTCCCTTCTTCTATTTGCCACAGCTCAAGCGAATCTTGAAAGTTTTTAATACACTCTGACTGGCTATCTTCAGGCGCACAAACGTCAGGGTAGATAATGACCACATCTTCAACAAACTGCTGGCTGCGCATCAAATTAAGCTGAGTCACATAGTCGATGGTGCTGCCCGACGAAGCGTCTGATCGAATCCCCTCGTCGGAGTTGATGCTGATGGACTGAGACACATTGGGCTCTACCAGCAGCTGCATAGAGCTTTTGTAGGCGGGCGATCGCACCACTGTGACAATCGCGGCCAAACCCACACAGCCAACGACCGCGCCCACAACCCAAGGTAAGCGCCGCCATAAAATCTGTAGCAGTTGACTATAGTCAAGCTCAGGCTCTTTAGCTACCGACAAGCTCACATCTGTCACAAGTTTTCCTCCTTTTAGATGGCTATAGTCTGTTAAGTCGTTTCTGTTAGGTCGTTAGCGATCTAGCGCTGACGTCGATTTCATAATGAGCTTCTCAATAAACTCTCAACTCGCTATCTCCGTCAAGGCTGCTTGCTTAGGCTGTTTTTGCTGACTAAAGACATCACCAATCATCTGTTCGACCTGTTCAAAGAAAACGGCCTCTGAGAAGTGGCTAATAGCATGGTTGCGAATTTCGTGATAGTTCCAGCGAACTTGAGTGGACTGGGTAACCGCGGACTGAATCGCGCCGGGCGACTGGCGATTGAAGAAAATCCCGGTCTTATTGGGCACCTGGGTATCTAGCACGCCGCCAGCGCCGTAGGCAATCACAGGCGTTCCACTGGCGTTGGCTTCAATTGGCACTAGGCCATAGTCTTCTAAGGCCGCAACGACAACAGCTTTGGCTTTGGCCATGAGGTGCGATCGCTCCGAATCGCTAACGTGGCCCAAAAAGGCAATATTATCGAGCGCTTTAGATGCCAAATATTCTCTCTCTGGCCCATCTCCAATAATCAGCAGCGGCAGTCCTAGCCAGTTGAAGGCTTCAACGATAATGTCAATTCGCTTGTAGCTAATTAATCTTGCAGAAACCAAATAAAAATCCTCTTTTTGAGCGCTAAAGACAAAATTATCTACCTCAATAGGAAAATTGATGGTCTTTGCCGGACGATTGTATACATTTTCGATCCGGGCCGCTACAGTGCTCGAATTGGCAATATAGAGATCCGGGTTTTGGGCATGTACCAGATCAATCTGTCGCATCTTGCGAAAAACAGGACGGATTAGCGGATACAGCTTTTTATAGCTTTGATACTGCCGCAGATAGGTTTCGGTATCCCACAAAAAGCGAGTGATATTGTGACAAAAACAGATATGGGTTGCATCGGGCCGCTTGCGTACGGCCTTAGCAAAGCTGGTTGTGCTGCTAATAATCAGATCGTACGCTTGCAGATCGAGCGCACGAAAGGCCGAAAAATAAAAGGGCGCTAGCAGCCTAAAGTAGCGTTTGCTGCCGGGAATGGTCTGGAGGCGAGTGGTGTGAACGGCTCTGCCGCTACCGAGGTCAATGCCAGCGGCCGGGCTGTAGAGGGAGGTATAAACGTCAGCATCTGGTAAATATCGGCAAAGCAGCTCAAATACGCGCTCAGCGCCGCCTCGTTGAGTTAGGTAGTCATGCACTAGTGCAACTTTCATAGGGATCAGTTCATCAAGTTCTAATGTGAGCTGCCGTTGGGGTGCCGTTGGGGTGCTATTGGAGTGCCGTCGAGATGCCGCCGAGCAACTAGGCCGCTAACTTAGCTAACGGTTACAAGCCAAACAAGCGCAACAGTCCAAAGCCGTTGTTCAGTGGAGACAAGACTGTGCCCAGCGTGTCCGCCGCTCGATTTAGTCCGTTAGTACGGACAACAACTGTATCACTAGGCTGCAAGAAAGGATTGTTCTCTTGATTGACGCCCGCCTCAAAATCAACATCGATTTCTTGCTGGGTGGCGGTGCCATCTTCGTTTAGTCGAATCAGGCTGACGCTGTCTTGGCGTGCCCTGCGGTTGAACCCACCTGCGCTCAAAATCGCTTGGTTTAGCGATGGATTTGGCGGGAGAGAAATCGCGCCGGGGCTTACGACTTCGCCAACTACGTTGACGGTGACGGTATTAGGAGAAAAGCTGGCTGAGGCGAGTTCAAGAGATTCTTCTGGGCTGAGTGAAGTAGCCTTGGGAATGAGGATGCGATCGCCCCGTTGTAAGGGTAAATCTGCTGCTAGCTGCCCTTCTTGCAAGAGCTGCCATAGGTTAACACTGATTGCGTTACTGCTGTTGCCTGCCATAGTAGCACCGCCGCGACCGCTGCTGACATTAAAAGTAGTCAGCGCGCTGTCAGCAGTCGCATCGACAGCCGCCGCCTGACCGATTCGAGGAGCCTGGCGCTGCACAACCACCTGACGAATATCTGCTGACTGGGTAATGCCGCCCGCCATGCTAATCGCCTGAGTCAGCGTCGGGGTCGCAGGGCTGTCTTCAGCCTCAGCAGATAGTGTGTAGGTTCCGGGGCGGTTGACTTCACCTGCGATCGCCACCTGTAATGGTCGAGCTGCCAATAAGCTAACCGTTACCCGAGGGCGGCGCACATATTCACTTATCTGCACGGCAATATCATCAGAAGCCTGCTGAAGCGTCAGTCCCTCAACCAAAACGTCCCCAGCCAAAGGAATATTCAAAACGCCTCCAGGCAAAACGCTAAATTCACCGCTATAGTCCGAAGCGTTAAACACGCTCACCTGCACCTGATCGCCCACACCTAAAAGGTAGCCATCAGTCCTAAAATCGCTGCCTGCGATCGCGTCTACATTCAGAGCATCTGCTGAAACGTCCAGCGGCGCAACGTCAGACGCAGCAGCTTCAGGCCCTGTTGTAGCGGGCGTTACAGGAGGCTGCTGTGCCCCAGCCGCAGACGTTAGCCCAATCAAAAAAAACGAGACGACCGAGAGGTAAGCGCTTAGGTTAGCGACCGTAGGCGCAGGATATGGGCTGAACCTCACAGCTTTACCTCTAATAGTTTTACCCCTAAAGGTTCGCAGCATTCCTGCCATCTAACTTCACCGAGCGAGTCGCTCAAAGATACAACAGTATGGATTATAGAGAGAAAATTCGTTAAAGAGGGCAAGCCTTACCTGTCTCCTTGCTTAATGTCGTTAGAGATTGTATTAAAAAGTACTTGAAAGTTTTAAAAGACACCGTCATAATACTGTTCAGACTTCTAGCTCAAGTGGCAGTAGCTCAAGTGGCAGCAAGTGACTCGCTCGCTTAGCAAGTAACGTCCAAATGACCTTAGATCAAGGGCGGCAGATCAAAGACAGATCAAGGGCGTCGAGAAAGCAGCGCTAGAAAGGACATCGAAGAATCCAGAGTGTTGAAACTGGGGGAAGTGTTGAAACTGGGGGAGTGAACGCTGTAGGACAGCAAGAGCAGAGGCGCTCAGCGGATACTTAGCCATAGACAAGAAGCCATAGACAAAAAGCCACAGATAAGAATCGCAGGTAAGAGCCTATGGGTAAAAGCTTGCTATCAAAAATCTTCTAGCAAGCTGACTCGTGTTTATTAAAGTGTAAGCAGCTCTAAAAAATCTAATCTAAAAAATCTAAGTCAACCCCATAAAACACAGACTTCAGCATGATACGGGTCTCAGCTTTTCTTCAATTTTTCCTTATAAGAACAAAGATCACCTTTTAGAAAAGGCTCCATTACTAAAGTTCTGCTACAAGCGCTGTTTCATCATGCTAGTTCTTTCATGTCATTTTCTTCATACCATCTTCTTCATGATATTGCTTTGTTAACAATGAGTTTACATTAGCCTGTTCGTAAGTCTAGCTAAGTAATTGTATTAGTCAAGGCACACGCGATACTTTTTTTGCCTTTAGAGCCTGCGTAAAAACCTCTAACTTGGCGTACAGAGAGCTTTTTAGCCGTTTCATCCACATTTTTCACCGACGAAAAATACGCCATCTGGCTTAGATATTCATCGCCAGCCGCCGCTTCCGGCCTCTTTTTTGCAACCGTATATGCGCTGTTTGGCGTAGAAAGCCAGACCTAAGCGGCCAAACGCAAGCGTTTTTGTTCACAGCATAAAAAACGCCGCAGACGGATAGGCAAGAGGACAGTAAGAGAACAGTAAGAGGACAGTAAGGCAAGAAGACAGTAAGAGGACAGATAGACAAGAGTGGCGGGGCCCCTAGCCCCATTCCCACCAAAAGACAGCTATCATTCAAACACTTTCGTTATTTAATCGCTCCGAGAGTCAAGCGATCGGGGTGTCAATCGCTTGGGGTGTCAATCGCTCGGGGTATAGAGAAGTAAAAAGTCGCACCCACATCGGGTGTTCCTTCTGCCCAAAGCTGCCCCGCATGGCGATGAATGACGCGTTGTACATTAGCTAGGCCAATGCCTGTACCTGTAAACTCTGTTGAATTGGATAGCCGTTGAAAAACGCCAAATAGCCGAGAATAGTCTTTTGGATCAAAACCAACGCCGTTGTCTTTGATAGAGAAAATATGACTTGGCTCGCCCTGCACCGTTTTTCCGGCTTGGCCACTGATCGTAATCTCTGCTTTTTCTCTTGTTTGAGTGTATTTAACCGCGTTTTCAATCAAGTTTTGCCAGACGCGGCGTAGCAGGTCGCGATCGCCACTTACAGACGGCAGAGACTCGATCTTCCAGTGAATATTTCGCCCAGAGGCATCGGCTTCAACTTGTTGCTTTACCTCTTGTACTAGCTTCGCCATGCTGACCGTTGTGTACTGCATATCAGCGCGTCCGCTGAGAGAGTATTCCAACAGATCGTCAATCATCTTTCCCGCTTGCTCTGCCAGGTCGGTAATGCGTTGAAGATAATGTCGCACCGTTTCGTCAGCGCTCAGTGGCTCAATCGCCTCGGATAAGAAAGCAACAAACCCACTGATTTGGCGGATAGGCGCGCGCAGATCGTGTGAAACCGCAAAAGCAAATATTTCTAGCTCGTGGTTGAGCTGTTCTAAACGAGTTGTTCGCTCATTCACCTGCTGTTCTAACGTTTGGTTGAGAACGGCCAAGGCGGCGGCGGTTTCTTTTTGCGTCGTGACATCGTGAACCAAACCATCAATGACAGGTTTGCCGTTGAGCTTAATTTGCATCTCACTCACGCGTAGCCAAAGAGATTCTCCGTCAGCGCGGTTTAGCTGAATTTCTCTGTGCCGCTGTTTTTGTGCGGGTAGTTGAGCTGAGCCAAAGGCAAAACTTTCTTGAAAAAACTGCTGGGCTTCTGCGAAGGAATGAAGCCCTAGCAATTCTAGGAGGCCATCGCTCGCCTCTATCAATTCTCCTGTTAGCGTCGCGCGAAACACGCCAACCGCTAGCTCATTGAGCAAAAATTGCAGGCGAAATTCTAATTCTGAGGCTCTAAGTCGAGTCTGGGCATTTTCCCAAACAGAGCGGACGGCCTGAGCTAGACGAACCATATGCTTGGGCGCTTTCAAGACATAGTCATCTAGACCGGCCTTCATTGCCTCAACCGCAATCTCCTGAGAACCAGAGTCGGTGAACATAATGATTGGGCGCTTGTCGTCGTGCTCTTTGACCGCCCGCAACACCTCTATGCCAGTGGCCCAGTTGAGTTCATAGTCGGTAATGACCAAGTCAAAATCGTCTACTTCAAACGACTGGCGAATCTGATGCCAATCTAAGGCTTCTAAAATTTCAACATCAGGAAATTCGCGACTGACTTCGCGAATCGCAAGTAAGCGATCGTTTGGATCATCATCAATAAGTAAAATCTTTTGAAGCAATCGCGCTAAATCCATTGCCAAATCCGTTGAGAATGCAGTCGAATGACGAGTTTTTTCCATGCGGTTATCGTCTGACATTAGCGCCTAACATTGACTCTGCTTTTGACCTTGCTTTGCCTTTACTCTGTAAGAACAAAAGAAGGGTACTCGTTGAGCTTTAGCCAGTAAGCGTCTAGCGCAGCGATCATACTAGATAAGTCATCAAAGCTAACAGGTTTAACGAGGTAAGAACTAATGCCTAGCTCGTAGGTTTGATCGATATCTAAGCTTTCTTTAGACGAGGTTAAAATAACGACAGGAATCCGTTTGAGTATGGGCTGCTGTCTTAGCCACTTTAAGACCTCTGTCCCTGAACAGCGCGGCAGCTTTAAATCTAACAAAATTAAGGCGGGCAAGGGGTGCTGTTCACGATTATCGTACTCACCCGTGCCTGACAAGTAGTCCATTGCAGCTTCACCATCTTTAACGATATGGATCGAATTGGTGGCATTGACCCGTCTAAACGCTCGCTGGATGAAGAAAATATCGTTAGAGTCGTCTTCGACAAGTAAGATACTGTAGTTACGAAAATCCATACTCTTTGACTCCACCGTTTCTCGTTAATACTTTTGAGACTGCATTCTATAGTCTGTAGAAACTCATAGTCTGCAAAGACTTATAGTCTGCAAAGACTTATAGTCTGCAAAGACTCGTACAACCTTATCGCAACTAACTACAGCATCTATTGCGTATATAGCGTAGCGCAGTAAGGCTACTCAGGGATTAAAAGCTCACAGCAAAAGCTCACAGCAAAGACTCACAATCAAAAAAGCTTATGGCCGAAGCAGCTCAATCCAAAAGCGAGAACCGCCTTCAGCGCCCACCTCAACACCCACCTTCCCACTCATTCGCTCTACGCCTCGCTGCACAATGGCAAGACCAATGCCGGTGCCAGGATATTGATCTATACCCTGTAGCCGCTCAAAGGGACGAAAAATGCGCTCAAAATGATGCGGAGAAATACCGACCCCATTGTCTTCTATCCAAAGGCGAACCCATCGGGGCCGCTCCTCGGCCCAAATACGAATGATAGGTACGGTGCCAGGCGCAACAAACTTAACCGCATTGCTCAGCAGATTGCTTAATACCTGCTGCAGCACGCCGCGTTGAGCAAGGGCAAAAGGCAGCTGTCCAACCACTTCAATCTGTGGCGGCTGCGGCGCTTCAGAGGTAGCGGTTAGCTCGCGCACCACGCCTTCGATGACCCTTGCCAAGTTAACCGTACCTAGGTGAATATCTCGCCGACCAAGCTGGCTGTAGTCGAGCAGGTCTTGAATGAGTCTATCGAGCCGAGCGGCAGCGTCAATCATGATTTGGGTGTACTGCTGCCCGGTCTCATCTAGGCTGCTGCTGTAGTCTTCTTTGAGGATGCGAGCAAATCCCTCGATGGCTCTAAGCGGTGCCCTTAGATCGTGGGCAACCGAATAGGCAAACGCTTCTAGCTCCTGATTTACCTCAACTAGCTGCTGGGTGCGTTCTGCAATGCGCAGCTCTAGGTCGGCGTTGGCCTGACGGATTTGCTGCTCGGCCCGGTGGCGGGCGATCGCCTCAAAAAGGATGTTAGCGATCGCCTGTAAAAAGTTAACGTCATTTTCGCTAAAGTCTCGCTGCGTGCGCGTATGCACCCCCAGCACACCAAAGGGATGGTCTTCGGCGTTGCCAATAACCGTACTCATGCCACCGCAGATTTGATGCTGGTCAAGGCGCTGGCTGACAAATCTCGTCTCACTAGATAGATCGCTGACGACGACAGTCTCCATAGAGTGGAGTGTGTAGCCTGCCCAAGACCTCTGATCGACTTCAACGGTCGCTTGACCTACCATACTTGACGGCCAGCCGATGCCTGAGCGTAGCCGTAGCTGCTGGGTTCCGGCCAAAAGCTCTAGCACTTCGCAGTAGTCAGCCTTCAGCACCTGCGTCACCTGTGTCGTTACGCTATCTAACAACGCATCGATACTATCGATTGCGATCGCCTGCCGCCCAATTTGAGCAACCGCCGCCTGCTGCGCGGCTCGTGTCAACAGCGCTTGCTCTGTTTGCTTGCGCTCTGTAATTTCCTCGCAAACGGTGTTGATACCAATCACGCGATCGCCATTTTTTAGCGGCAAAAAGTGCTCTAGCCAAACTCGATCTACCCCTGGCTGAGCGGGCGTTTCTCCTCTAATCTCTATGTTCAAAAGCGGCTGACCCGTCTCAAAAATAGGCAGCAGCAGCTGTGCAGCCGTATCAGCCAAATCAGGCAGCAACTCTCCTACCGTCCGCCCCAGATGCGCGTCTATCGAAAAGCCATTCATTTCTGCAAGCCGCTGATTAATCCGCACAAAGCTCAAATCAGGATCGAGCACGCCTAGCCCAATCGGCGCAGACTGGTAAATCGATTCAATTTCAGCGAGCTGCTGCTGTAGCTTTATCTGGCTCTGCTGTAATGCCAATTCTGCCTGCTTTCGACGGGTAATGTCTGCGGCCATCGAAACCATTAGCTGTCGTCCGTCAGAATCGACACCCAAATAGGCAGAACTAAAGTCCCAAGTGAGCGCTTTACCCTCCTTAGTGCGAATTAGAAACTCACCCTTGCCTGCCTGATCTGGCGTCGAGATCAAACAGCGATTAAGAGCCTCTGCAAAAGATTGAGAGAGATCGCCACAGGCGCGCGCTTCCCAGACGGCAAGGGTGGGAATTTCTGCGGCGCTGTAGCCAGTGATATCGGTTAGGGTTTGGCTAATCGTCAATATCTCGCCATCTTCCGCATGCAGCATGAGTGGGAAAGGGGCCAGGGTAACCACTTTACGCATCCAGCCTTCACTTTCGCGCAGCTTAGCTTCAGCTTGCTGTCGCTCAAAGATTTTCTCTTGCAGTAATTGGTTAGCCGCGTTCAGTTCGGCTGTGCGGGCGCTCACCTGCGCCTCTAGCGCTTGGCTAAACTGCTGCTGCACTGCCTGACGCTGCCCATCTATATGGTTGAGCCTCCGGCCATTCCACCAAATAATGCCTGAGAAGAACACAACATCTAACATGCTGCGCAGAGCGAACGCGCTCTCAAAAGGCACCGATAAACTTTGATAGATCAGCAGAATCACCACGCCTAGCAGCGCTGGCAAAAAGATAGTCCAGGGCAAAACCCGTCGCAGCATGATGCTACCGGCATACTCTGTCAACAGGTCGCGCATCCAGCCCGCTTCGGGCCTAGCGCACAAAACGCCCGCAGACAGCAGCAACAGCGCGATCGCTGTATGGATGGCCATGCCCGTCACTGTCCCGACTTGAAAGAAAACAGCTACAGCATTGAGGTGTCCAATCAGGGCCAGTAGCGCCCCAGCAAAAACAGCCGCGCTCAGCCCCTGAGCGGCTCGGTAGCGATTTTGAGCAAGTAATAGCAGGGCCACCGCCATCAAAACCAAGCAGATAGCAGTATTAGGCGCTGGGCGTCCGCCAACTGCAATATCAACAGCATCAGGTGGCATCTCAAATAAAAGCTGATCGATGCCGAAATTTAGCCCAGCGATATATTCAACAATGGTCGCAAGCCCTAGCACAATCACAAAGCTGCACACCACAAAATAGGCAGCCAGCCGGAGCCGTTCAATTTTGCGAGTAGATCTACTGCCAGATAGGCCAGCAGACGGGCCAGCAGACGGGACGGCAGGCAAATGAGCAAACGGGCCAAACTGCTGGTGCCATAGCTGCAAGGCGACGCCAGTCGCAATTAGGCCAAGTGCGGTATTGGGTTTGAGGGTGACCCGGCCTGGCAGAACGCTCTTTAAAACATCAATATCCAATCCCCAGCCAAAGAGCGCCACTAGCCCAATGCCAATAACAACAATGCCTGCTCGCTGCGAGAAGGTGTGATAGGGAGTAACAATGCTGGCAGATACGCGGGACATAGAGACGCTTCTAGAGCTAAAACAGCTAACAAAACTAAAAGCTGGATGCCTAAAGCTTGGATGCCTAGATTCTAACGCTGACCTTCTGCGGTGACGATTTGGCTCATCTTTTGTAAATCTAGTACCTGGTTCAGCGTGGCTTCGTCCATTAGCTCGTTTTCCAGCACAAGCTGCCGGAGTGACTTGCCGGTTTCAAGCGATTCTTTAGCGATCGCAGCCGCATTTAAATAGCCAATGTGCGTATTCAACGCCGTCACCAGCGCCAAACTGCCTTCCGCATACGCAGCGCAGCGCTCAGGAAAAGCGGTAATACCTTGCAAGCACTTAGTATCTAGGGCCGCGAGCGTATTACCCAAAATCTCAATACTGTGAATCAGGTCGTAGGCAATCAGCGGCATCATCACATTCAGCTCTAGCTGACCGGCCTGAGCCGCGAGGGCGATCGCACTGTCATAGCCCATCACCTGAAAGCACACCATCGACGTCATCTCAGCCATCACCGGATTGTACTTCCCCGGCATAATCGACGATCCTGGCTGCACGGCTGGCAGCTGAATTTCTTTAAACCCCGTCTTAGGCCCCGAATCTAATAACCGCAGGTCGTGAGAGATTTTGACCAAGTCTTGCGCCAAATTGCGCAGAGCGCTGCTGACAGCTACAAACGGAGCCATGCTCTGCATCGCGGCCATCAGATGCGGCGCACTCGTAATCGGCTGCTTCAGCGAGTCGGTTAAAATTTCGCAAACGCGAAGGCGATATTGAGGATGCGTATTTAACCCTGTACCCGTCGCAGAGCCGCCAATGCCCAGCACCGCAAGCTCAGCCGCCGCCGCCTTAATCCGGGCCTGATGCCCGCTCAAAATATACTCCCAGGCGCGGAAACCCTCGCCCAAGCGAACCGGCACCGCATCTTGCATATGCGTACGGCCAGAGCGCACCACCGATTCAAACTCAGTCGCCTTAATGCTGAGGGTCACCAGCGCACTTTCCAACGCCGGATATAGCGAATGCTCTAGCGCTAAAATGCCGCCCACCCGGATAGCCGTCGGAATCACATCGTTCGTTGACTGGCCATAGTTCACGTGGTCATTGGGGCTAACGCGGCTGTAGTTACCTTTTTCGTCTCCCAAAATTTCTAGCGCCCGATTGGCCAGCACCTCATTCAGGTTCATGTGATGAGAAGTGCCTGCCCCCGCCTGGTACACATCCACCACAAACTGGTCGCGCAAATCGCCCTTTAAAATTTCATTCGTCGCCTGAACAATAGCATCCCCAATATCAGCCGGAATACAGCCGAGTTCTTTGTTCGCAAGCGCCGTCGCCTGCTTAATCAACAAACCCGCATCTACGTATGTCGGCAAGGGCTTTAGCCCACTAATCGGAAAATTCTGAATCGCTCGCAGCGTCTGGATTCCATAGTAGGCGCTATCAGGAATTTCAAGTTCACCCATTGAATCTTTTTCAATGCGAACAGATGCGGATGCAGATTCGACCATAACGAATAACCTTAAACACAATTTTATCAGCCGAGGCAGGCTTAAAACATAATACTGAGCTATTCGGCGCTAGAGACAAAAGAAATTGAGAAAGGTATTACACCCTAAAAATTAAAAATCTGGGAAGGCAGCTAATAGTTTATCTAAACTCCACATACCTATCGAAAAGTTTGAGGATAAACACCTCAGCGGTAGAGGCAGAAACTTCGGCAAAGAGCGCCGGTCTGAGGAAAAGGAAGTCATTTCTATTGGCAGTACTTGCCATTACCTGTTTCTACAGTATCAGCGCCCTTTTCTAAAGGCACTCTTTTCTGAAGAAACAAGAGTCTGAAGAAACAAGAGCCTGCCTACGCGAGCAGTCTGCCGAGCATCTTCCTCAAGTTTTTAATTTATTACACATCAGCATAATGACGAATAATGCAACTGACTTAATTACCATCGAAGCGGAAGATCTAGACTTTGATAATGATTTTATCGTTAGTCAAATTGACGCGTCGGCGTCGGGTGGCAAAATTTTGCGGGTGCGTAGCGATCGCCGAGATGCCAAAGCCACAACCACCTTTAACGGGCCAGATGGCGTTTATGATTTTACCCTGCACGCCTATGATGAAAATGATGGCCAGGGACAGCTCAAAATATGGATAAACGGAGAGCTTGCGAACAGAACTATTTTGAGCCAGAACTTAGGATCTAAGTTGGCAAATGGCCAGACTAAAGTTCAAATCTTGCTCGAAAAGCTGACCCTCCGCCGAGGCGACAAAATTGCAATTGAGGCGGTGCGCAGCTACAGCGAATTCACCAGCCTCGACAAGCTCGTATTTGCGCCCGTTATTCCTGTGCTTCCACCCGTCGAAATTATTAGCAATGGCGGCAATAATTCGGCCATTATTAATGTTGATGAGAACACAACAGCCATCACCGACTTTAACGTCAATATCGGAGATGAAAGCGTCGAGTATCAGATCAACGCGGGTGCGGATAAAGATCTATTCAATATTGATCCGCTCACAGGCGTTCTCTCGTTTAAAAACGCGCCGGACTGGGAGGCCCCCGCAGACGCTGATGGCAATAATGTCTATGAAGTCAACGTGGTTGCAGCGGGCGCTAAATCAGGCGATAGCCAGTTTCTTTCTGTCGTCGTTAAAGACGTAGAAGACACAACGCCGCCCCCAGGTAGTGACAATACAATCACCGTCGAAGCAGAAGATCTAAATTTTGACAGGGATTTTGTCGTTAGCACAGCTGACGCGTCGGCCTCGGGCGGCAAAATTTTGCGGGTGCGTAGCAGTCGCCGAGATGCCAACGCTACGACGATCTTTAACGGGGCAGACGGCGTTTATGATTTGACCCTGTATGCCTATGACGAAAATGACGGCAAAGGGCAGATCAAGGTCTGGATAAACGGAGCGATCGCAAATAAAACCGTTCTCGACAAAAACCTAGGCTCTGCCTTGCCGAACGGTCAGACTAAAGTTCAAATCTTGCTCGAAAAGCTGAATCTCCGCCAGGGCGACAAAATCGAAATTGAGGCAACGCGCAGCTACAGCGAATACACCAGCCTCGACAAGCTTGTATTTGCGCCCGTTAGCCCCACGCTTCCCCCCGTAGAGATTACCAGCAACGGCGGCAGTAACTCAGCCGTTGTCAATGTCAACGAAAACACAACGGCTGTTACTGACTTTGAGGTCAATATCGGTGACGAAAACGTCGAATATCAGATCAATGCAGGTGCTGATAAAGATCTGTTCAACATTGATCCATTTACAGGCGTTCTCTCGTTTAAAGACGCACCTGATTGGGAGGCACCCGCAGATGCAGATGGCAACAATGTCTACGAAGTCAACGTCGTTGCAGCGGGTGCCAAATCAGGCGACAGTCAGTTTCTTTCTGTCGTCGTCAAAGACGTTGACGATGCGCCTTCTAATGACTCAGTAGCCATTACCAGCAATGGCGGCGGCAGTTCAGCGGCAATCTCTATTAATGAAGGCACAAAGGCTGTTACTGACTTTGATGTCAATATCGGCGACGAGAACGTAAGCTATCTAATCAATGACGGGGCAGATCGAGATCTGTTTAATATCGATTCGCAGACCGGACTGTTGAGCTTTAAGACAGCCCCCAATTTTCAAGCGCCTGCCGATGCTGATGGCAACAATGTCTATGAGGTGAACGTGGTCGCTGCCGGGGCCACATCTGGCGATAGTCAGTTTGTCACCGTAAAGGTCAATGACGTAGTAACGGGCGGCCCGATCACATCTTTTACTGTGTTAGAGGGCATTCGAGCCGCTGCTGATATTGATATCTCTGGCTCGCAGAATGGGGCTAGCTTCCGAATTAACGCTGGGGCCGATCGTGATTTGTTCTTGATTAATCCTCAAACGGGGGTGCTGTCGTTTAGGCAGTCTCCTGATTTTGAGAATCCGCAAGACCGGGCGGGCGGACGTGCGATCGCGGGTGATAACATCTATGAAGTCAATGTGATAGCAGAGCGAGGCAGTGTAACCGAAAGCAAATTCATTACCATCGCGGTCCAAGACACAGACGAATCCGCTCTACCTGCGCCGATTCCGGTTTACCTGATGGCCGGTCAATCTAACCTAGACGGTGAAGCGCTCGTCAGCAACCTCAGTGACAGCAGCTACACCGGGCCCTTCGCTTCGGCCCAGATCTGGAGCCGCCCTCAGGCAGATTTTGTCGATCTAGCCCCCGGATTTGACGGTCAAACAACCTTTATGGGCCCAGAGCTTAGCTTTGGTCGCCAGATTGTCGCCAATATCGATCAGCCGGTTTATCTAGTTAAGTATGGCCGAGGCTCTACAACGCTGGCAGAAGACTGGCACCCAGATGGCAGTGGCGTCCAGTTTAAACAGTTCAAAGACATTGTAGATAGAGCGCTAGATAGTCTGACGAATCAGGGTATCACTTACGATATTCAAGGATTGGTGTGGATGCAAGGTGAAAGCGATACTTACAACGATGCGTTTGCAGCGGCTTATCAAGACAACTTGACAAGCTTTGTCAAAGGCTCTCGCGATATCTATGGAGAAGACCTAGATATTGCGGTGGGTCTGATTCGAAGTGACTTGCCGACATCTGCGAGAAATCGCAACCTAGTCAGAGATGCCCAGCGGGCGGTATCTGCGGGTGACTCCGGCGTGTTCTTAGTAGACACAGATGCGCTCGGTGGCAGCGAAATTCTCAAAGCAGGCGATCCGACGCACTACAACGCTAACGGACAAGTCTTGCTCGGCAATGCGTTTGCAGATGCGTTTGTTTAATGATAGGCCGATCGATTTAACGATGGGCCTACTCAATAGCGAGCGGCTGGTCTAGAAAGCGGTTGGGCATACTGTATATAGAGACACGTTCAGCTAGAGACACGTTCAGCTAGAGACACGTTCAGCTAGAGACACGTTCAGCTAGAGACAATCGGCCATTAGCTGAATGCCTCTAGCTAATGGTGATAAAAGCAACGAAAGCAGTGCCCATAACGGACCGACTCAGCCCAACCGCTACTGATAACAAACCGTGATTAATTCTGTTGATTCTCATATCGGTTCTGCTCAGTTGACGCCTGACCAAGCAGATTGGGCGCAGCGAATCAACATTCTGATCAAGAAAGGACTCGCACTGCACAGTACGGGCGACTTTACCAATGCGCTAGATCAGTTTGATCGGGCGATTACACAGGACGTTGGCAACGAAAACATCTGGTACTACCGGGCCCAAGTCCATATGCGGCTGCAAGCCTACGAGTCGGCCCTGCAAGATTTTCGACAGGCACTGCGGCTAAATCCGACCCATGCTAAGGCATGGCATGGCCTAGGCGTGGCAAAGGCTTATCTGAGGCTTTATCCTTCAGCGGTCGATAGCTTTGAGCGGGCGGCGGCCTACGACCCTAAAAACGACAAAATTTGGTACAACCGAGGGCGAGCGCTGCTACAGCTGGCGCAGTACGAAAAGGCACTGGAGAGTTTTGATCGGGCGATCGCACTTAACCCCCAAAAGCATCACACCTGGTACAGCCGCGCCCTGGTGCTAGCGGCGCTAGAAGACATTCGTCCGGCGATCGCCAGCCTAGAACAGGTCACGCGGTTAAAGCCAAGCTGCCACTATGCCTGGAACTATAAAGGCACCCTGCTCAATCGAATAGGTCAGCATCAGAGCGCGTTAGAGAGCTTTTGGGAATCGCTAAAGCACCGAACGCCCAATCCTAATGCCTGGTATGGCATTGCCGCAAGCTACGCCCAGCAGGGCGATCCCACCGCCGCCGCTATTCATTTACAACAGGCCGTTCAGCTCCATCCAGAAATCTACACGCTGATGGCTCGTAAGGACATCAGCTTTGATGCAGTCCGCGCGTATCCAAAGATTGCCGAAATTTTAAGGCCAAAGTTTTAGACGCGCGCAAGCTAACGTCTTAAAAACGCGATCTCATTGCCGCTAATTCTGATGCTGTAGGCGCTAAAGCAGTCTTTACCCAGCACCACCGTGGCGCTGTCAGGCGCGATCGCCACGTACACATCTGTCACAATCGTCTCGCCCACCACCACCGAGCGCAGCCGAGCAATGGATAGCTCCATCGGCGTGCCATCGGCCAAATACACATACCGATAGCTCACCAAATTTAAATTTAGCTGGTTCGCCATCTGCTGCGTGATGATTGAATTGGGCGCATTGCGATCAATCACCACGTCAAACTTCGCAATTCCGTCTAGCAGCACTTCCACCACCGGCAGATGATTTTGAAACGACTTGATCGGAATGCTCGCAGCAGCAGCCGCTGTCGTTTTGTGAGTTGTCTGCTCGCGCAGCCGCCGAACGGCCTCTACCACCTGCTGATGCTTTTGCCAGTTGCCCTGGTTTAGCCACAGCGTCGCCGCCTTCTGATAGTCCTCGGTGGCCCCTTCAGTAGCGCCGATTGCGGTTTGCATTTCTGCGCGCAGCTCGTACAGCAGAGCGTTTTCTCCGTCTAGGGCGATCGCATTTGAATAGTCTTTAAACGCCCGGTCAGGATCGTCTAGCAGCCGATAGCTGTGACCTCTTTCTACAAACCACCGAGCCTCTGGCGGCGTCTGCGCGCTCCCTGTTTCAATCAGCGCCGAAAATTCTTCAATCGCCCCGTATCCATCATTCAAAATCAGCCGCATCTGCCCTCGACACAAGCGAACCTCGCGCCCGGCCTCACTGTCTGCCGAATGCTGCTGCGCGGCTAGGGCTAAATCTGCAACCGCTTGCGCCCGATGTCCTAACCTCGCCTGGGCTAACCCACGTAGGCATAGTGCCTTAGCGTTATGCGGCTGAACGCTCAGCAGCCAGTCCAAATCCTGCTTGGCTGCGGCATAGTTTCCTGCTTCGTAGCGCGTCCGCACTCGCTTGATATAGTCTTCTGGGGTGACCGTTTGGTCGGCATTTCCAGCAGCAATCTGTGTCGATGTCTCATTGCCTACTGTCAAAGCCTTGATGGGCGAGAGTGCCTTTAAAGGATCAATTGCGGCAATACACTTTTGAGCATTTTCTTTGTCTGCCACGTCTAGATAGCACCTAGCCGCCTTTTTGTAGGCTGCGATCGCACCTAACCCATCACCCGCTAGTCCTAGAGCCTTGCCTAGCACCCGATGCCCCCCCGCGAGAGTTGGCTGCAGGGCAACGACCTGTCTGCTATCTGCGATCGCGCCTTTTAGCTGACCCATCTCTAGCCAAACAAGCGATCGCGCCAGATACGTCTGGGCGGTGGGCGCTAGCTTCAGGGCCTTAGAATAATCTGCGATCGCCCGCTCTAGATCGCCTAGCCGCTTGCGCACCCGCGCCCGCACCATATAGGCCTCAGCCCAGTCCGGCTTAGCCTCAATCACCTGAGTCAACAGCGGCATTGCCTCAAACACCCGCTCCACCTTAATCAGCTTTAGGGCCCGTTCAAATACCGGCCTGACATCCTGCGCCGTTGTCTCAGAATCCATTGCTCAGCTCGCGTCCTTATCTTCGCAAATACTATCCTCTCTAAGCTACAAAGTGCCGCCTGCATTTTCAGCAAACGGCAAACGCAAAACCGGAAAATAGTTTGAAGCCTTAAAGAAAATTATTTCGCGCGCTTCTGAAAATGAATCTACTATGTAGAGTAGAAATCCTGAAAAACTGAATTTGCTGCCATGAGCTCTACCGGTGAAAGAACTAGCAGTGAAAGGACTAGCAATGAAAGGACTAGCAGTGAAAGGGCTAGAGTAGATTCTAACAACGGCCATTCCAGCCCGGTTTTCGGTCGAGTCTACTGGTCACCTACCAAATCTATCTGGATGACGCTAATCACTATGGGCGCTATTTTTGGCGGCTATAGCACCTTTAGCTGGCAAGCTCTCTTATTGTGCCTGGTCACCAGCGTTGTGATCTTGAGCGTGGGCTACTCGGTAGGACTTCACCACCGGCTCATTCACAACAGCTTCCAGTGCTCACAATGGCTAGAAAACACGCTAGTCTACATCGGCGTGCTGGGCAGCACAGTTGGCCCTTATTCCGCTATCGAGCAGCATGATTTACACGAGTGGGCATGGCAGCAGCCTCGGTGCCATAGCTACTTTGCCCACAGCCAAAATCCTATTGTGGACTGGGTTTGGACGCTGCACTGCGACATTCAGCTCGCCTATCCGCCGATTATTCACTACGAGCCTCAAGTGGCCAACAATCCATTTTACTGGTGGCTAGAACAGACAAAGCTGTTGCATCAGCTCCCGCTAGCGATCGCGTTTTATCACTTTGGCGGCTGGAGCTGGGTGTTTTGGGGCATCTACGTCCGTATTTGTATCTGCACCAACGCTCAGTGGCTCATGCAGTACCGGGCGCAAAGCTGGCAAGGCCATCATCAGGCCGCTCCCTACTCAGCGCGTTTTAGCCACAGCCATAGTCAATACGATCCCGGCTGGTGGCTCATCAGCGCCTTGCGCTCAGTTGGGCTAGCGTGGAATGTTGAACAGCCTGGGCTACTGGCCTCAGCGCCACGATACTCATTGATGGAGCCATTGATGGAGCCATTGATGGAGCCCACTATTCAGCCCGCCGCCCAAACGCAAAACTCTCAAATCTAGAAAAGAGGATCTAGAAGAGAGTCGAGAAAGCGGTGCTAAAAAAAATCTTAGAAAGTTAGGATTGCAGTCGTTCAAGCAGGTGATCGCCGACTCGCATGGCGTTGGCCATGATGGTAAGCGAAGGGTTAACAGCGGCGCTAGAGGGAAAGAAGCTGCCGTCTACGACGTATAGGTTATCGAGATCGTGGGCTTTGCAGTTGAGATCTAGAACAGAAGTAGCCGGATCGGGGCCGAAGCGGCAGGTGCCAACCTGGTGAGCGATCGCACCTACCGGCAAAATCTTACTAAAATACCAAGATATCGGCAGCAAGTGCCCCTGATTATCAACCTCGCGCACTATTCCAATCCACCGCTGAATCAAGCGCTTAAACGCCGTCATATTATTGGCCTTGTAGTCCAGCGTAATCTTGCCGTTTTTCAGCAGCACTCTATTGTTAGCGTCAGGCGCATCTTCCCCAGTCAGCCACCAGTCCACCGTCCGTTTTGCAGCCAGCCTCAGCGCCAGCGTCGGCGCAATCTTAGGCACATCTAGCGCCAGCATCCGGTGATTCACCTTGCCCAATAGCTGCACATGGCCCATCGGGTACTCAAATCCCGGCTCTCCCCAGTAATAGTCATTGACCGCCAGCGTCTTTTGGAAGACACTCGAATTCTCTTTTAGCGTTAGCCCTACAATCGCAGCGGCTAAATGCTTCATAAAGTTACGTCCAACTTGGTCAGAGCTATTGGCCAGTCCATTCGGATGTTGTTCATTTGCCGACTTTAACAACAGCACCGCAGAATTGACCGCCCCGCAGGCAACAACAACAATATCGCCTGAGAATGTCTGCGTCTCTCCTTTAATCTCGGCTTCCACGCCTGTAATTTCTTTACCCGAAGCGCTAGTATGCAGCTTATTCACCTTTGCTTCTGTAATCAAACGGACGTTATCTTGCCACATTGTTGGGCGAATGCAGTTTACATCTGCGTCTGATTTAGCATCAATAAAGCAGGGAAACCCATCACAGGTATTGCAGCGAATGCACTCACTCAAAAAAGCATCTTTTTCGTTGAGCTTCACCGATAGCGGCAGATAAAACGGCTTTAGTCCTCTCTCTTGAAACGCCTTGTCAAGCCCTGCAATTCGAGGTTCGTGGCTCACTGCCGGATAGGGATAGTCAGCGCTGCGAGGCGGTTCGGTAGGGTCGAGGCCCTGCTTGCCGTGAACCTGATAGAGCTTTTCTGCTTCGTCGTAATACGGTGCGTAGTCGGTATACTTTAGCGGCCAAGCAGGAGAAACGCCTTCGTGCAGCGTTACTTCATCAAAGTCTTTCTCTCTAAGGCGAAAGAGCGCGCCGCCGTACACCTTCGTATTGCCGCCCACCCAGTAGCCGATGCCAGGATTAATGTCTTTGCCCGCACTGTCGGCCCAAACTTCGTTTGTTTGATAGCGGCCATCACGAAAAACCGCGTCCGTGCTCCAATTTGATTTCTCTTTAGGCAAAAAAGCACCCCGCTCTAGCACTAAAATCTTTTTACCGCTAGCGGCTAGGCGATGGGCTAGGGTTCCGCCGCCTGCACCGGTACCGATAATGATTACGTCGTAGTGTTGGGCTGTCGTCATAGTCAGGCTTTGAAGTTAGATAAGGTCAGGTTTTGGCAGGTAAAAATTTTAGGAAATGAATGCTAAAAGAGAGTGTAGTTTATCTTGTAAGTATTAATATTTTGGGCGTTATTTGAACGTTATTTAAGCATTATTTGCTAGATAATAAAGATCATAGACCGTTCCTGACCAAAATAGTATCTACTAACCCGGACAGCCTAACCCAGATAGCAGACTGACAAGGGATCAGGCGTGAATGGCTCTCCTGACAGATGACAGATAGATCGTAAACGCTTTAGTGTAAGAATCTATCTGAGGGTAGAGATGCTATATGGCCATATGGACAGGACGGACAAAAGGCATGAAACAAAAAGACAGCAGTAGGCGATGACATTAGTTTTTGCCTTAATTGGTGGGCTGCTAGTGGCAATTGCGATGCAGCTTGTATTTGCGAACTTGGGGATTGCCTTGGGGCTGACGGTGCTCGACTGGGCTCCTCGTGCGCAAATAGACCATACCCGCACGGCTCTGGGTTTGGAGAATGCAGGTTCGGAGGATTCAGAATCAGAGGATTCAGAATCAGAGGGTTTAGATTCAGAGAATGCAGAACGCTCAGACTCAGCAGGCCCTTCTTTACCGATTACGCACCTCTTAGGTTTTGGTGTGACTGTCGGATTTTCGGCAGTCATTTTCACGGCCACGCTGCTGTCGGTAGAGTTTAGCGAGCTGTTTGAACCGCGTCGGGGCATTATTTTTGGGTTGTTTTTTTGGGCTACTTACTGGCTGCTATTCGTCTGGCTTAGCTCTACAACGATTTCGAGCATTGCAGATTCGCTGCTAGGAACGGCCTTGGAAGGGGGAAAGCAGCTGCTTTCTACTATCAAAAAAGCGGTACGGCAAAAATCGACACGATCCGCGACGCAGCCGTTAGATGAACCGCTTACAGAGCAGTCTGTCTTACAGGCATTAGTGGCTGAAGTATCTGAAATGACTGCGGCGCGGCAGGAATTACCAACATTGTTAGCCGAGCAGAGAGAGAGCCTAATAGCGGAGATTTGCGATCGCACAGATCTTTCCACCACCGCCGCTGAAACGCTAGTCCAAGAGCTAGAGCCTGCTAGCACGCCTTTATCAGCTTCTGTATCTGCCCCAGTGTCTCCCGCCATTTCAACCTCAGCTTCGGCCTCAGCGTTAATGTCTCAGCTAGATTTACCTAGCTGGCAGCAAATTTTAAGGCGCACTTTAAATAAAGTGGACTTGTCAGACTGGGATTTGGAGACGATTTGGCAGCAGCTACCGCTAGAGCCAGAAAAAGTTCGACATGTCACCGCTCAGCTAGTAGATTCGGCCGTCACCGTCTTACCCGACGCGCTTTCACCTGATACCGATTCATCTGATACCGATTCATCTAATGCCATTTCGCCCAATGCCATTTCGTCCGATGATTCATCGCCCAATCTATCGCTGACCCTATCTCCTGAAGCAGAAGAGATTCAGGCTAAGCTGATTGCCTACTGTCGCTACACAAACACAGATTCATTAACGCCCGAAAAGCTAGCTGAAAAGGTAAGTACCCTGAGTGAAGACTATCAGCTGCTAGACAATAACTCTGTTGCAAGTATATTTTTAGACCTGCCAGAAATAGAATCTATTCTATCTAGAAGGCAGACTTTAAAGCCTGCCCAGAGAAAAGCGCTAATCGAAACGCTGCGCCTGTCTTGGCCAACGGTTGAGCTTACTCAAAAAGCTACCGATGGCGCGTTGAATAAATCTTCTGAAAATACAGACGCTGAGGACACAGGTTCTGAAAAAGCGAGTAAGGACGAAGATTTATCGGTTCAAGCCGTGGTGCAAAAAGCCTATAAAACAATAGAAGACGAGTTTCAATCTATTGACTGGTCGCAGGCGTCTTTAGAAGATATTAAGCCTGAAGTGGATCTGCTATTGAGACAGCTAGAGCAAAAGGGAACATTGCGATCGCTCGACTGGAGCACCCTCACCAAGCGAATTCGACTGCCCGACGACGCCAAAGCAGAATTTACCGACTGGCTAAAGGCCGCCTGGAGCAACAAAGTTGAATCTTTGGGATCAGCTGCCGTAGACAGTGTTCAAATGCGATCGCAGCAGCTAACTGACCAAATCACGCACTTTTTACACCATCAAAAAAAGTCGGATCTTGATCCTGCCAAGATGACTGAGCCCCTGACTCAAATTGTAAGCAAAGCGATCGCGGCCCTACCCAACCCGTCCGACAAAATAGACCAGCACGTAAATCTAGATTCCACTACGCTTAGCGACTGGCTAGATAAAGATACCTGGGACAAACAGCTTTGGGATAAAGACGCCTGGAAACAGGCGCTAGAGGACAGAAAAGATTTAACCACAGCAGAAATTCAACAGATTTTAGACTGGGGCGATCGCACTTGGCAGCCCAAAGCTCAGCAGATCAGCAGCTGGCTACAAACACTCAGATCAGAAGTAAGCGAACATCTACAGCTACCCGATCTACATCTGTCTGACCTGCGCCTGTCTGACCTACCTCTATCCGAACAGCTATCCAACCTGCATCTGCCCGATTTAGACCTGCCGGACGGTAGCAAGCTAGCAGACGCGCGCCAGCAGATTGTGGATCAAGTCGTAGCAGCGCAGAAAAAAGTAACCGAGCGGGCGATCGCCCTCAAAGAAGACTTACAGTCGCAGGCAGATGCCGCTCGTAGGCAAGTTGCGATCGCTGCCTGGTGGCTATTTATCGCCCTCGTTTCCTCTGGTAGCGCCGCCGCCACCGCTGGTTACCTAGCCGCTATTTACTAGTTTTATTCTGAAGAGTCTTATCCCTACTAGTGCTATTCACTGGCACTAGCAGATAGCTTTATACACAAATAACCCCGATGGGTACTGAACTTACCCGAAGTAATTCCTAGGATGTGTCTGACCAAACCTCACCACAAACCTTACAGCGGAATCTTTGGGAGAGCCATCATGCGAATTATCGACAACAATACCGTCGTCAACGGTAAAGAAGTGCCCGTTAACGGCACGGTAGTTTTTAACGAAGCCGCCTACGCCTTTCAAGAAGTCATCGAACCTGAAGCGCAGCGTCTATTTAGCAGCAGTGCCTCACCCGAATTCACGGGTCTCAAGCGCGGAGAAACCTTCAAAGTTCTGTTTCAAACCAGTCAGTACGCACCCAACAACACCATCACGCTGCGCAACGAAACAGACGGATGGGGCAAAGACCTCTACGGCGTCTACGCTTTTGGCGCTTGGATTTTTGACCTAGAACGGTCCAACTATCCAGACGATCTTAAGTTTAAATTTTTCCTCAACGGACAGCACTTCATGCAGGGCGAGCCTCTTACCGTGGGCAATAGCGGCGAGCACCGCTTTACCGATAATCTTGCATCTAATCAGACAATTGCGTTTCCCCCAGAAGCCAATACAGACAATCGATTTCTCCACAGTTACGATAATCTGCCAACCTACGAAAGCCCGCAGCAGCAAAAGCGATTTCCCGGCAATCGATCAGAGACAAAAGAATACGACGTAATTGTGATTGGATCGGGCATGGGTGGCGGCATCGTGGCCGACGCACTTTCAGACGCAGCGCTAGATACACTCGTCTTAGAAATTGGCGGTTTGCAATCGCCAACGCATGTAGGCAACGTCTATGCCGACTGGGATGAAATCGCCTCCGAGCATCAGGTCGGTCATTACGATCGCAAAGAAGGCACAAACTTTCTGTTTGGGGCGCAGATGGCGCTAGGGGGACGCTCTGCCTACTGGTCTGGCATTATTTTGCGGATGCAGGAATGGGAATACGCCTACTGGCCAGCGGCAGTCCGCAGCTTTTTGCAAAACAGCAGTGAAGGCGGGGACGATGGCTACACCCGCGCTGAAACGCTCATGCGCAAACGCAAGACCCTCGGCAAGTTTCAAGACCAGATTGTGGCCCACCTAAAGCAGCAAATGCCCGATCTCAACATCGAAGATTTGCCCCGCTCTCGCCATCAGCCCAACCAAGATGAACAAAATATGACCGATAGCGTGCTGTTCGCGTCTACCGGCGTTTTTTCAACCGCAGATTTACTCTCTGACTCCAAAGCCTTCACCAACGACGTGGGCTCTCGCAATCTCACTGTAAACCTGAACCATCTGGTGACGCATATTCGCCCCGACCCTAATAACCCAGGCCGAGTGAGCGAAGTCGTTTGCCAAGATTTGGTGGGCAACAAAGAGCGCATCTATCGCGGTAAGGTAGTCGTGCTAGCCGCCGGATCGATTGAGAGCCCGAAGATTTTTCGGCAGAGCAATTTAATCGATGCGTCTAATCAGGCGGGCCGAGGGCTAACAGACCATCCGTATGTGTTTTCTAGCAACTATTTGATCCCCGCAGACAATCCGTTTGCGGGCGATCTAAATCATGCAAAGGTGCTGCTATGGGCAGGTGATGCGCGCCCAGATCACTATCCCTTTTATGCAGAGCTGTTGATCAACCCCTGGTACTGGCATGTTCGCCGAGCCGATGATGATTTGTGGCAGCGGCAGCCGCCCGAAAACAGACGCACAGAAATTACGATGAAGTTTGGCTTTTCTAAAGAGCTGATTGATCGCAATACGGTGGAGTCGCAGGGCGCAGGGCAAAAAGCGGCTATTCGCGTAGAGAATCTGACCCTAGATAGCTACTTTATCGATCAGGCTCGGCAGTTTCGCAATCGAATACTAGGAGCGATGGGCATTCCACACGATCCGAATGAAGGGATGGGGTTAGCAGCGCACGGGGGCACAGTCAATCACGCGGGTGGTACGCTGCGAATGAGCGCAGATAGCGCCTATGGCGTAGTCGATGAAAACTTGAAATGTCACAGCTATGACAATTTATACGTCGCGGATGTTTCTGTTTTTCCGTATATTCCGACGGCAAATCCATCCTTGACTTTGGGCGCTTTGGCACTGAGACTGAGCGATCATTTAAAGTCTCGTTTTGACTAGGTGAATATTTGACTAGGTAAATATGGGCATTATGGCGATAGGGTTCCAATGTCCGCGCTTACCTTCTACCACTTGCCATGCCGCCTTTCATTCCTATCCTCTTCGTCTGTTTGATTTTCCTCTTTATGATTTTTCACAGCGCGAGTGGGAAGAAACCACCGGCAGAGAAGAGTAGCGATAGGCGGCAAAAAGAACGACGACAGGCTGAGCGCCGAGGCAGTAAACGCGACTAGCCATTGAAGAGAGAGAAAGACCTGCCGTGCTGGAGATAATCGCTAGCGTCTACTGCGTCCTAGGCTATCGCGTTTAGACTGGCCTAATTTGACCTCCGGCATAGACATTGCTATCGATATCGATCGCTTTAATGACTATCCGGTCTATATGTACTTCAAAAGCGGTAAATCCCAACTAAGAACTAGCAGATGCTGTCCAGTTTTCATGCCCAGCAGGGTAGAGCTTTGCACCATTTTCAGACGTAATATAGGTCGTCTTGTTGATCGGCTGTGTGCGTTTATAGTTGTGTTTGTGACCGTTGATAGATGAACAATATTCCTCCCAAAGAGGTGTCAGTGAGCTCACTGGTCTGCTGTCTGAGCCATTAGAAAGAAGATTTTTTCTTCTATACAAGCGTGAGCTGAATGTTGTTCCTAAACGCGGATGACGCAAAGACCTCAACTGTGTAACGGTATTAGTACTGCCTGTGACAATCGACCATTTCGCATTGCCCAGGAATTTAAGGAATACTTAGTGCCCCTACAGCATTCACCCCGTTCACAACGATTGTCTTTTAACCAGGATTTTCATTCCACCTTTAGTCGGCGCTCTCCTAAATCGTCAAAACAACGCTACTCCAAGCTCACGCTGATCAGCTATTGGAGTGGCCCCCTTCTGCTTATCGCTTGCCACATTGGCTCGCTGCTTGTCATCTTCACCGGGCTCAGTCGGGTAGCAACTTAAAGCGGGACAAAAAGCGCTCGTGCAGGCTGTATCAATAAGCACGTCAAACAAAAAGCTCTGCGGCAAAGCCCAGAGCCGTGTATCGTCACCCTAACAAGTTGAAAACAAGGGTA
>Ga0209194_1000068_pt1 | contig 98442 bp, 110 predicted proteins | sample COGITO_mtgs_1004_FD_184787 | JGI IMG/M metagenome (GOLD analysis project Ga0209194, IMG submission 184787) | Pelagic marine microbial communities from North Sea - COGITO_mtgs_100413 (SPAdes) (version 2) | ecosystem: Environmental > Aquatic > Marine > Epipelagic ... | reverse complement strand
TTTTTTTTATTAAACTTTTTTTTTATTATTTTTTTTTATTATTTTTTTTATATTATTTATGAAAATAAAAACTTTTTTTTATATTATTTTTTATTATTTTTTTATACTTATTTATGAAAATAAAAACTTTTTTTTACTGGTAGCTCCACTGAGATTCGAACTCAGATCTAAACATTAGAAGTGTCTTGTTCTATCCCTTGAACTATGGAACCTTATTACCAATAAATTAAACACTTATTTGGGGGCTTAAAACCCTTATTTGAAAATTTAAATACTTATTTGGGAATGTCAAGCTTTATTTTGAAAACCACATGATTTAGTCCGAAAACAACATAAAACCACATTTTTGGTGGTATTTTTTATTAAAACCCCTATGAAAAGGTTAATAAATGTGGGAAAATGTGGGTTTATGTGGGTTTATGTTATATTCAAAATATTAAAAAATGATATTATTTGTGGCTTTATCTGGGTTTTTGTGGGAAAAATCCATTTATTTTATATAAATAAGGTGGATAATCCCCCAAACCATAATAATAACTCATAAATATAATAATATTCTATTAATACCCCCCTATCTTACTTATCATTACCTATCTATATATTCCTCTTATTTATTCCTATACATTATTATCTCTTATACCCTTGTTTCATTAGGGTTAAGGCTTATATCTGTCTGTAAAGCTCTGTAAGGTTTTAGACCTTAAAAGTCTAGTTACCTCCCTCGTTTGTTTTACAAATTATTTGTAGCTCATTCTGGTTTGCTTACGATAGGTTTTAAATCTAAATTCTTCCTTTTATTACTAATATATTTTGCGATATTTAATAGAAGGCATCTTTTATTATTTAGTTTATTATCAAGCTCAGCCTATTTTTAAAGTTTTCCAATAAATACTACCATAGAATCATAAAGGGTTTCAATATAATCCCATACCTCATCGTAGCAAACCGCTTCGTAATGTTCGCAAGCGTGTTCATTTAAGAAGCAGTTTTGCTCTTCTTCAGACATATCCCACCAAGTATCTGGGATAATCTCAGTAAGGAAGTGTCCACTAGATTCTTTTAATAGATCGAATTTTTTTTCTTCTGTTAGTTCCATGATTTCAATTATGTTTTTTGTTTTTAGTTAAGTCAAGCTATTTTTTAAACGAGCAGTAAATTTATTCTCCATAGGCTTCAACCCACCCACCTTCTTTATCAACCCTATCCGCCCAATGGAGCGCAAAGTCAATTACTTTTTTAGGTATAGCTTCATCAAATGTTGAATCAACCCCATTTTCCGCAGCACATTCAAGCGATGCAGATTGTCTATTGTTGTCAAGATAAAAATTCAACCCGCCGTTTTCTGATTTTTCGCTGGATATTGTCCAGTCCATAAATTTAGTTTCCATTTTTTTCCTCACTTTCAGTAAAAAGTTTCTTTTTCGATTTGCCTTTATTTAAAATAAGTTCTTTCATTTTTTCGACGTCTTTGTCTTTAATCCCAAAGATTTTTTTATATTCTTCTGGATTAGTTACGCTCTCAAGCATTCCCAATATCCTGCGAGCCTCGTCTATCTCTGTTGTTTGTGCTGGTTTAGCCATTTTGTTATGGTATCATAGTTTTTATTTTACGTCAAGCTTTATCCCAAGTATCCAGCGACCTTACCTCCGATATTTATATTCCGCCCAGCTTGGAAGCCATCACTTGCTACGTTGGAGCTAAATCCAAAGTTTGAACTTCTATTGGAAGATTTTCCCAGTCTAGGGTAAAGAGAGCTAAGAAAATCATCTCGTTTTTCGTCTTCCCTTTTGAGCGCAAGATTATATTTTTCAATTAATTTTTCTTCAGAAACAGCCCCCGTAAGCTCTTTTGCCCTTTCTTTGACAGTATCAGTCCTGCTTTCTCTCAGCTTATCTTTTACGCCCCTTTCCAGCCCAGAGAGATAGGAATACTTGTCTCGATTGGAAAGATTATTTTCTGTTTTATAATTCTTCCATAATTGATCAAAGGTGCGAAGCAGATAGTTCGATACAACCTCAGCATTTTCTATCGCAGATTTGCGTCCGATAAAAGAAACCCTTTTACCCCTATACTTAGGGAAATAAATTACAGTAACATTATAATAGCCTTGCAAAATATGAACAACGTGTTTCCAGATTACTGGTTCACGCTCCCAATCAAAGGCATTTTTTTGATCAAACTCATCTTCTTTAGGTTCTTCTATCGCATCTTCAAGATCTAGCTGGTAGGTCATGGCAAGCTTTTGAGCTTGAACAAGAGCAATTTTAGCTTCGTTCTCGTTTTCGCTTTTTGTCATGTTTAAAAGCTTGTGGATGCGGCTTTTTACTTGGTCTATGTTTTTCATGGTTTAGATAGTGGTTATAGATTGTGTTAAGTCAAGGCTTAATTTATATTAATTCCTTTACCGTAATTTTCATTTTCCCTAAAAACAGGGATAACATTTTGAACAATCATCTCAGAGTAGTGAGAGCAAGATTCAAATTCAAGTTCAAAATCTTCGGCTGGATCAAAAATTTTACCCTCGCACACAGCAAATGCATGGCAATCTTTTCTGGGTCTGCCCCGCTCGCCCTTTCTGATAAAGATCCCGTCTACGTAAATAGGGAAGCGATAGGATAATTGTTTTAGCCAAAAAATTGAATTAATTTTATTATTAAGCTTAATTAATTTATGCTCATAGCTATATTTAGTTAAAAATTCAGAAGTATTTTCCGCATATGTTCCGCTTCCGTATTTGCGTTTGCCACATTTTAATTGTTTAATTTGTTTTTTAGCAATTGCTCTATAATAAAACTCCTCATCACCTCCGAGGATCATAGAAAGGGTAGCATATACGCAACTAAAATTTGTTCTCTGCTTTTTGTGTTTCATAAGCCCAAGATGAGTTATAAATTACAAAAGTCAACAAATTAATAATTTTTATTAAATTTAAACTAATTCTTTAAAATATTCCGCCTTTACTGCGGTTTTAGGAAGCTTATATGAGCGACCATCTGAAATTTTATTCGCAATAAATGGATATTTGCTAGAGCGAGGCTTATATCCAGTAAGAATATATTTACTGCCGAACCAATCAAACTCTTTATTTAAAAAGTCCTTAGATAATCCAAGATATTTTGCATGATCGAGGAAGTTTTGACCCTCTTTAGTGATAAAATTACCATCTTGAGCAGTTGCCACTTCCAGTTTGAATGTAGCACTAAAATCCGAGAAGGAAACATTGCCAGCACTAAGCTTAATACCGTATTTATCAGCTATTGGCTGTAACGCTATATCAATTTCTGAGCGAAGAATCGGTAGGTTTTCTCTATCTAGTTTTTTAATCATTTTTTTAATCATTTTTTTATGTTGTTTGTATTTATTTGGATGTCAAGACATTAATTTTAAAAACACACCTTGTCAAACATTATTCTCAATCGATTCTTCGATGTCCTGCTCTGTAAGTTCTATGGCGGTTTCGATAGAAGTATCATCAATTTCTTCAAGATATAATTCATAAATATCTTCTGCTTGTGATTCTTGGATTTTACCCTCCAAAACCAGTTTCATTAATTTATTTTTGATATATTCGTTATTCATATTTCAGATCTTGATGGTATATTTACAGAAGTCAATAAAAATATTCTTTACCAATGTCTTATTACGCCAGATATAATAAAAAAATTAGTAATTAAATAGGTTAAGAAGATAAAGGTTCTAATGATTGCGACAACGTCTGATTCATTTTTTTTTGAAGTTGCTTTTTCTCCTATAGATTTAGCCCATATTCTCCAGATTTTACTTAACATTTTTCAAAATATGACAAATTACATCAACAGTCCAGCTATTACCCATTAGATTGTGGGCAGTAGATACACTTACTGTATTAGTATAGTTTTGGGGGATCGTTTGCAGTCTCTCTACTTCATTTCTATTAAGAGGTCTGACGTCGTAATTTCCATCTGGAATAGCACATTTAAAAGTAAATAATTCATTTGAGTCTTTACCTTTTGGAAAAGTCATAGAGACAAGGCCATTTTCCACTTTGTATTTGCCATGTTTATTTGGGCAGAAAACAATATTAGTTTGCTTTTTCTTAAAATAATCTCTCGCGTTTCCACGACAAAGTTTAATACAATATGCTTTTTCTTTTTCAGCTAAGCCATCATCAAGGATATCTTGAAATTTAATTTGCTTATCTTCTATTGAATCAATTTTTAAATTTGTCCAGTAGACTCGACCACGTCTCTGAGCAGTTAATAATGAAGAGTTGATTTTAACCCCCTCACAGCCAAACAATTCATTTAAATCATTTAACTTTTCTTTCCCCATCTCTACATTCTCAAACAAGAAAATTAAATTAGGATTTTGCTCTTTTAAGTGACGAAAAATATCTGCGAGGACATAAGCAAGCTTGCCACGCTCATCTTTAAATCCACCTTGCAATCCTGCCTTAGACCATGATTGGCAAGGGAAACCCGCAAAAATCATGTCAATCTTTGGCAATTTCCAGTCTTTCCAGTTTGTCACATCACCTAATTGGATTGTGTCTGGATAATTATCCTGCGTAACTTTAATGGCGTTTTTGCAAATTTCACTAGCGAAATAATTGTCATATTTAATGCCAAGTTTATTTAGAGCGATTTGAGCGCAAGAAATGCCGTCGAATAGAGATAAGATTTTCATGTTCGTTACTTTGTTTATAATTTATTAGAAGTCAAGCGTTTTTATCCAATATGTTCTATCCCCACTGATTTACAATTGCTTCCGCAATCCCTTGATAAGTCTTTGATCTTTCTTGCCACCGATCTGGAGAGGGAGTTAGTTTATTTTGTCCCGAATCAGTTTGATTTGCCCATCTCTTATATTCTTTTCCATTTTTAATTATGATTCGCGGCTCTATATATTTTGTAGGCTTTAATGCTGGAAGATTTTTCAACCAAAGAGAAGTTTTTTTACTAGCGTCTTCCCCAAATTCGTAAGGTTGAATATATTGATCTGGCTTGCGGATGCGAGTAGAAATGATACTAATCGGGTTTTCAATTACGATTTTTTCAATTGGGGCATCCATAAGCTTTTTAACGAATTCAAGAGCGTCTTCAGTGAGTTGAGGATCACGAAAACCGCGAGTAGTCCAGTGCATCCCACTAGATGCAAGATAAGTGCAAGGAGGATGGGCAATCATCATATCCCAATTTTGATCTAAAATATTTAAAACATCATCACAAATATGATATTCGTGACCTGTATCAATAATATCACAGGAATAAGCTTCATGACCCTTTGCTCGAAAGGCATCACGAATAACTCCAGAGGATTCGCAAGCAATTAAAATTTTCATATTTATGATGATTGGTATGGATTGGAGAAAGTCAATAACTATTTACAATAATGGTTATATATTTTCTTGCCGCATTTAAAACTAATTAAAGTATCCAGATTTATCATCCTATATGCACCCTTTTGAATATCAAAAACCACAATCAAATTGTCTTGGTTTTTAGCAGGGTTTTCTCCGCCTTTGAGGTATTTTTTTACCCCAAGTCGAGCAACCATGTGTCGGTTGTTTCCGTTTTTTTTAACAAAATTAACAGTAAAAAATTTACCGTTTGTTTCTTGAATCATTTTTTTTGACTTTCATATTTGTGTTTTTATTTGTGTTTTTATTTGTGTTTTTATTTGTGCTTTTATTTGTGCTTTTTATTTGTGCTTTTTATTGCCTGTCATAATGAATGAAGAAATTTTAAAGTCAAGCTATTTTTTACCACTAGCAATCATTCTCATTTCCGCTCCGTATCTTAAAACCACATCTATAACCCTATTTGTTAATTCTGGGTCGTAGTCACTTATTTCAGTGCCACGGATTTCACCAAGCAACCACTTTTCATCTTGAGTAATTTTCTCAATCATAGGTATCTCGGTAAACTGTATGCCAGTATCCATTACTGATCCCCGAATAAAAGAAGAAGTACAAATGTTATTATTAGAATTTCCATTTTGTGTTTTTTATCCTGTAGTTTATTTTAATATTAAGTTTTTCAACTTGATTTTCGATCTTATCTTTATTTCTTTCCCAACTATTTCTATTTAGGAAAAAGTTGAATAAATTTTTAATAGTTCGGATAGACTCTTGTTCTTTGGGGTGAAAAATATCGGAATTGTTAATATAAACTTCATATATTTTGTTAAATTTCCTTTGTATTTTCCAACGCCAAATAATTTTTTTTATTATTTTCATAAAATTTCTTCCAAATTTCAACAGATCTATCAAAAATTACAGGATCAGCCAATGATACAGCCTTATTTTGCCTTTCACCCTCTAACCATGCCTCGTCTTTTAGTATTTTAGATAACTCCATAATAATATATTAAATTATTTTAGAAAACTTTTCCTCCAATTCTTCACCCATTTCAATAGAAATGTATCTTTTAACCATCTCTACGTATCTTTTTTGCCAAGCTTTGCCATGAGGATTTCCCCTTACATGTTTACAGGAGTGCATTAATTCATGACAAACAGTGCTTTCTGTAAAGTGTTCATTTTCAAGTAGATATATTTCTTTATAACATCCGTAGGAAGCGTCAAAAAAATTTGGGCCAATGCTGTACATTTTATATCCAGTTCCATATCTATCTTTAAACCAATTATCGCAAACAATCAAGAAGAAAAATTTTTTAATTTGAGTTTCAGTAAAGATTCTCTCATTTTCAAAAACTTCATTTTCCGCTTTATAAATTTTATTCTCGATTCCCACTCATATTATTACATTTTACATGGAATTTAGAGAAGGTCTTTAACAGTTAATCTTAAATAATTCTACTTTTTTGCGAAGTTCTTTTAATCCTTTAATTTCCCTATGATTTTTAGGCAGAAAAGCTATAGAATAACTTTTAAAAGATCCTTTTCTATACCCCTTAAAGGAATAAGATGGTGAAAGCTTTAATTCCTTAAAGCTGTCTGACAGTTCAGCCCAAAGAGCTTTTAACTCTGAAAAAGAGTCAAATTTTTTAGTTTCGTATTTTTCCATATTTGTATTTTTACAAAAAGTATTTGTAATTAAATTTTATTTTTAAAAACTAATAGACTTTTTAATATTCTTAAAAAAAAGTCTGCGTCTTCTTTATTTGCAAAATGAAACTCAGTTTCTTTAAGAGTTCCTTTTATTTTTGTATAACAGCACTCTTCGGCTATCATCTTGTATTTCGGAAGCATACTCTTGGGGATAGATTTTATTTTTTTAATCGCCACAGTCATTATTACACAAATTACGCGCTTTGGGGAGCAATCCCGTTTCTATAGTAGATGTTGTCAAATAGAATAGAATTATCAACCCTAATTAGGTGATTGGCTGGTATTTCGATATTAGCCGCTCCGTTTTTATTAATCTTATTCCAGAATTTATTATTCGAAGATGGAATTAAAATGTCATTTGGTGACAATTCAATTTTTCGCTTCGACCTTTGTTTTTTTTCTTCGTCACAAGTTGGCACTCCATGCCAGCGATATTTGGACGTTTTTTTAACTTGGAAAAAGTTTTTTAGAATTCTTTTGCGATCAATCATATTTTATTGTTAAACAGTTTTTGTTAAAATTTCTTTAATGTATTTACTTACTTCTTTGCTAGTTATATCCCAATACTCCCCCTTGTCAAGAATTTTATTGAATTTATTTGGATCAGAATATCCTTTAATCTTTTTTTTATTTATCAATCTTGAGGATTCATCTGGGAATTTAATTAAAACCGAATTGCCTCCGACTTCAAATCTATATATTTCTTTATTTATTTTTAATTTCTGCATATAATTAATAATATAATTCAACCCCATGTAAAGCAAAAACTTCATTAAGTTTGGCTAATTGAAGCTCACTGACTGCGCTCGCACCGTTTGTGCAGTGCTGAAACGTAGCTTTATTATTTTCAGGCCAACATAAGTCTCCTTCCATTTTTATTTTGATAATTACTTTATCTTTTTGTAATTTCTGTATTTCTTTCATGGTCGTGAGGATGGAAGCTTTTCTCTTACTTGTCAAGACTTTCTTTGAAATCTAAGTTTAAAATGCGGATTTTATCAGCAAAAACAGTATCAGTCTTTTTTGTTCCTCTAAAAACAATAACATCTTTCTTTTCTGGAAGTCTGCCGTAATCATCTTTTAAATCATCAACATTACCATGAAACTCTGTTGTTCTAGTCGCTTTGTCAAATCGATTAAAGTTAAAAACCTGCACCCTGCTTTGACCATATTCATCGCCTATTGTAAGAGTAAGTTTTTTATTTCCTTTTTGAGTCTTACCAACACTCGCTTCTTGTACTATCCCACAAGACGTTACGATAGAATCTTCTACCGCATCCTCCAAATCCCCAAGATGAATGATACCCTTGTATTCTGGCTCTAATATTTCAAACAACTTTTTACTATATGCAAAACCAAGAATATCTTGCTCATAATAATAATTGTAGAAATCTACATGCTTAGCGTAGCTATTCCAATCTGCCTTATGTGGCAAATATTTGCTATAAAAAGTATCCCAAGAAGATTTTTCTCCCGTTTTGGTTTTGCGCCTTTTGAGTGAGATAATTTCTTTGCCATCGCTAAGAAGCTTACCATCTTTAATATCAAGTAAAATATTCAATAGATCATAATCATATTTTTCACCAAATTTAGATATTTTAGTTTTTTGAGAGTCTGTTAGAGCATTCCAACTCGCAGCTTCAAGAGTAAGAAGCCCTCTATTATCTCCGAAATAACTCAAGCACCCAGCCTTAATAAGGTTAGACAGAATCCTAATATTAATGCCAGATTCCTTTGCCGCTTCGAATAATTGGAATTTATTTGTCTGAACTGAGTTGAACTCTTTAAGTTTTATAAGAGTTTTTTCTGAAACGGATTTTATTGACTTAATTCCATAGCGAATTACATTGCCGTCAACAGAGAAGTCTTCTTCAGATTTAATAAGATCTGGCGGCCTAAGTTCGATGCCAAAAAATGGAAGCTCTTTACATATCTTCATGATACGCGCCTCACTATCTTGAAATGAACGAGCAAGCATAAGACAGTTCTTGAAGAAGATCGCAGGGTATTTAGTTTTTAAATAAGCACAGAGGCAGCTGATATATCCATAGGAGTATGAGTGACTGGCATTAAATTGATATTTTGCAGATGCTTGAACGGTTTCCCAAAAAATTTGAGTCGCATCTTCTGGAATGCCCTGTTCTCTGCCAGCTTCTTTAATTTTTTCTTCCCATTCCTTAACCTTTTCAAGCTGCTTTTTTCCAATAATTTTTCTTAGAATATCAGCCTCTACAAGCGAAAATTTATAAACTTCGTGAGCAATTTTCATTGTTTGCTCTTGATAAAGAATAACACCAAAAGTATTAGCTAGAATTTTGTCAATAGGTGGATAAATAGACTTAATTTTGCCAGTTTTTCTCGATTCTAAAAAGTCATCCAAAAAAGCTAACGCCCCCGGTCTAGCGATGGCGGAGATAGCAGAAATGTCTGAAAGATTTTTCGGCTGAACCTTTTTCGTTACTCTACAAGCAGTATCCCCGTCTAGCTGGAAAACTCCATAGCTATAATCGAATGTTTCAAAGAGCTTATACAACTCTGGATCATTAGGGTCGAAATTATTTAAATCATAGCCAGCCTCTTTTGCAGTTTCATAAATAATTGTGCAAGTTTTTAATCCCAGAGCATCAAGCTTGATTTCCTGTTCAGCAACGTCATCCTTTGTATAAGATGAAGTTATTGTTCCGTCCCTATCTTCAAGTGGAAGAGAATTGAAAATTTCATCATATGATACAATAATACCAGCCGCATGAAGACCGAAGTTTTTCGGTAGGTCAGAAAGTTTTAAACATATATTATATATTTTAGGATTTTTATCCACCCAATCCTTAAACTGATCATTTTTATCTAGAGTATCTTTGAGACAATCAAGCTTCCCCGCATCGCTATCAATCATATTAGAAAGACGGTTGGCTTGAGTTTCGTCATAGCCTCCATATTTCTTACAGACCTCTTTAAGGACTAGCTTTGTAGAAAGCGTATTAAGAGTGGATATGTGGCCAGTCTTATTGGGATATTTAGCCCCTAGATATTCGTGAACTACTCGACCACGGTTAAGATAGCAAACATCAAAGTCAATATCTGGAACAGTGCTGCCATCCGAATATTGCTCCCCGTCAATGATTTTTGATTGTGCGCGAGACTCATTAATAAAACGTTCAAAAATTAGATCATATTTAATTGGATCAACCGCAGTTAAACCTATCAGATAGGATACAAGACTCCCAGCAACAGAACCACGACCCCAGCCTCTGGCAATTTTATTTTCATCGCACCACTGAATGAGATCCCATACCATGAGAATATAACGAGTGAACCCAAGTTTTTTAAGAGTTTCTAATTCAAATTTTACACGATCCCTATAAATGTTTTTATTTGGAAGAGAATCAATATTTAATTTTTTATATCCATGTAGGCAAAGCTGTCTAAGAATCTCATGCTCGTCTTTTGACAAATCTAAATCAAATTTCTTAGCATATGAACTGCCTATATTTACCTGTGGGATTCTAACCCCAAGGATATTATAAGTATCGGAATAATTTTGAAATTGACTTAAAAATTCTGTATCTTTAACCACGTATTAGTGAAAATTTATTTGAAGAAAAGCCCTCAAGATTTGGGCATTGAATACTACTTTTATTCTGAATACATCTATAAGTCAAGTATGCATCAATATCTTCCTCGCTCTTATATCTTACGCTATGGCTATTGATATAGTCATAGTTATTTTCCTTGCAATATTCCTTTATTTTAATAGCCATCATCCTATCTAGTGGTAGCTCATGATATTCAACGCAAAACGTAGGGTTATATTCATGAAATTTTACCAAGCAATTCCCGAAAGAGAATAAGTTTTTATGTAGAAAATTATCATAAAATGGAACCATCATCAACATATCCTCTCCCCAGAACTCTTTGATACGATCAAAATCTGTTCTTGGCAACCCGTTATAGTTTCCCCTTGTTGCAGCGTCACTATATAATTTCATTAGGATGTTCTTATATGCCTCGCCAGTCTTGGCGATAAAAACCATTTTATGTTCCGTAGAAATCGATTCTAACTCTTTATCGTCCGAGTCTTCGCAGACTGTCAACGATAACCCGTAAACGAGCTGTAGCCCCAATTCTGTGGCGTTACTAAGTGCTTGAGGGAAAGAAGATGGATTTTTTTCAATTAAAAATACCTGATCTATATTATTTTCCTTTGCAAGCTGAAAAATAGAATCGCTACCGCCCTCCTTTGATTTTTTATCAATGGTAAGAATTGAGTTGAGAGAGTTGGCACTAGAGAATAAATAAATCATTTAGGTTATAATCTATTTTTCTTCAATAAGCTGAGGATTGCAAGGCACAATTTCAAAACGAGCGTCACATTGAACCTTAATTCCTTCTTCGGTCAAATTCTTTTTTGTTGCCTTTGTTAGCAGGTCATTAAGTGTAAAAATTTTACCTTGTTTTTTAGCCCTACGACTTTCATTGTGTTTCGTTGCAGCCGCTACCATACAGTCTTGTAAGGTCGAAGTATCAAATTCTACTGGCAATTTAATAGGAATTATTACCCTATCTTCAAGAGGAATTTTATCATAACCCTCTCCATCTGGGAATAAGCCAGCGATCTTGTATTCTACCTTTTCAACTTCTTCTTGCTCTTCTTCTTCCTCAAGCATAGCTTTAAGGTCATTAATCACAGCCTGTCTCTTTTCGGATTCAAGCTGGTTTTTATCGCATACAAATTCTACGTCTTCTAGTTTAAATGATTTTTTTGCCATAATTATATTTTTCTGTTTTGTTTTTGTTTTTGTTTTAAGTCGTACAAATAATAGTAGCATCGCTCTATTATATTGTCAACTAGTTTTTTACTTTCTTAGATTATTGTCGCTTTTAGATATTTAGATGTTTAGTTGTTATTTCCATCTTTCTAATAAGCTGTTTGAAGACTTCCCAAGTTTTATGCACATCGTAGAGTCCTCCATGTGCTTGTCCATCATCGAATTCAATGTCAAGTTCATCGCACATCTTTTTCAAAGTGCAGCTTGGCAATTTTCGAGAAGATCTTGTTCTATTGTCACTAAAATAGTTTGCCAATTTGAATTGCCAACAGAAAAAATCCTCCCAATCCTCTGGCGGTTCCATCTCCATACGATAAGCTCTAGACAGGACAAGAATATCAATGGAGCGAGGCAAGAAAGTCCAATCAATCCCTTTACCAAGCTTCTTTCTCCATAGCTGATGCAGATACATATCAAAATTCAAACCATTATAAGTAATATTAATAGTCTTTGGATCATAAAGCTCGTTTTCAAATTGATCAAGAACTAAATTAGGATCTTCTGAACTTTTTTTGTAATTTTCATAATTGAAACGAGTAATTCTGGCAGCATCATCAGAAATATTTAAATCTTCCCACCAGATGGTACGGTTGTGTTCAGAAGTAATTTTACCACCTTCTACAGTTATGTAGCCCACCTCCCAAGGCTTGTTATTGCCAGAAAGACACAGCGACTCAGTCTCATAATCATAGCATAAAAACCTATAATTATTACAATTATACCTAAGTAAATTTTGTCCCGTATCTCTTTTTATCATATAAGTTTATTTAAAATTCATTAAAAATACCTTCCCCGTCAATTTCTAAATTTATAATTTGTTTTTGAGCTTGCTCGTATTCGATTTTCAAATTTTCCAATTCAGAGCTAATCTCATCAACTTCGTATTCTAAATTACGAATTTGATCATCAGCCACTTCCCTCATCTGGACATTTGTTTCTCTAACACTTTCAAAAATATGCTCTATATCGTTATACATCATATCTCTGAAAGAGTCAACGATGTTATTTTTATCTTTACCCTTTTCGGCGCAATAAAGTGCGGGATTTATGTCATTCACCATATCATCCAGATAGTTTTCAATAATATCTTTGCATTCAGCGATTCCTTGATCAATTGTCGGGCAGGTTTGGTAAAAGTTTAAACTCATTTATTATAATACTCCTTCATTTTTTTAATTCCACTCTCTAAATTATACTTGGCAGACCAATTGTCAAGCATTTTTGTTCTATCGGCACATGTGTAAAACTGATACTGGCTTTTTATGGGGTTCTCTATATATTCCACTTCAGCACCTAGGCAGCTCGCGATGTCCTCGAAACTTCTTGGGGAGGAGCAACCCACATCAAATACTCCAGACTGCTTGGTCTCAAAAGCGTGAACGTTAGCTGATACTATATCATCTACGAATACAAAATCCCTAGTAGGCTTTCCAGTAAATAACTGAATCTTACTATTTTTAAGATTTTGATATACAAGTGATGTCATTTTAATGTTTTTATTATGTTCCCCGATACCATAAACATTGAAATAGCGTAGGGCTGCGAACCTCCATTTATTAACCGATGACTTTCTTTTGTTTATTATATTTTCTTGAAGCTTTCTATTAGCTTTTTCAACCCCATATTTTTCGCTTACCCACTTACTCCAAGCGTAAAGATTAAGGGGGATATTATTCCCAGATCCATAAAGCGATGCGGAGGAAGAAAATATTAAAGGAATATTGTACTCAGAGCATTCATCGATAAGACGATTGGTAAATAAACAATTGTATTTAAAATATTCTTGAGTGTTATTCGAAGTGGTATCCGTTTCTGCTCCAAAATGAAAAACCGCATCCATGTCTGAAAATTCATACGTTTTGTGATTTTTACAGTCGAACCAAACTAAAGATTCAAAATCGGATAATTTATTTTCAAATAAGTTTCCCGCATGTGATTTATTTAGATCAAAAATTCTATATTTATTTTTATTGAGTTCTGAGAATCTAGAACCTATAAACCCTTCCGATCCAGTTATTAATATTGTTTTCATTTATATTTTTCTCTAGTTTTTAAAACTAATTTTTCCCAATTTTTAATATCATTGGATCCACTTTCAAATAATCTTGCCGATTCTTCGTCTGGAGTTGAAAATTCAATAATTTGACTAACAGTAACTCCATAAAAAGAATGCCAAGAGCTGCGTGGGATTTCAATACAATCCCCCTCGACTAAGTCAAAAAAATTTATTTTTCCAATGTTGTATCTGTCATCGTTTGATAGCGCATCGAATTCCAAAGCTAATCTTACGTTACCGCTATGAATCAAAAAATGCTCACGCTTCCAATGTGAATGAAGGCTGCAGTAGTGACCACTTTTCAGCTCTAAGGTTTTACCGCAATAATCAGTATTATTAGTCCAATGAATTTCGCGACCCCAATCTTTATTTACTATTTTTGGTTTTTTAATCATGCAATATAATATTAAATCCGTTTCCTAGTCGGCCACAAACCTCTAATTTTAGCTCATTATCTCCATCTTTAAAGATTATTTTACCCTCTTCATATGCTGTCAAGGTTTTTTCAGGAATATAATAAACTATATTCGGTTTGGCTAACATAATTTTACTCATTTAAAATTTTCTCCAATTTAATTATTCTTTTTTTTGCTATTGTGTTTCCTTCTTGGCATCCTTTTAACTCTTCCCAGTGATAATAATACCCACCGCCATTTGTCCATCCGTCTTTATGGCGAAGGTCGTCATCTATAAGAATACTGTTAGGGCTAGAGCATACCCACTTATCTTGAGTTGTCAAGATAGTTTTGTATTTCATTTCTGGAAAATATTTTAAAATCCAGTCCATTTTACCCGCCATGCAGCCAGAATTCGGGCGAGCTTTAGACAGAAATCTAACATCCCCGTATTTTTGGCATAATTCAACTAAACCTCTAGACCACAGGTAAGGCTCCAAGTTTACCCAAAAATTATATGTTTCCATCACAATATTTAACCGCTGACGCTCTTCACCCTCGTAAGTCCAAGGAGCAAGATTTTCTGGCAAATGTATTGGGGTATCTGTGAGCTTGAACATTTCGGAAACATTCTTGGTGAAATCTACGCAAACTCCATCGAGGTCAATATAAATCAATTTCATTAATTATCTTTGTTGTTGATATGCCGTTTATTCGGCTTATTATTCGAACTTCACCTCCCCACTCTTTACATTCTGGATATCCAGCCACACGATCTAAAGTATAATCATCTCCCACGAAAATATTCTGAGGCTCAATCATTTTAATTATTTGTATTGGCGAATCTTCATTGAAAATTACTACTTCGTCAATCCCTAATTTTAATAGTCGATTTTTTCTTTCGTCTTGTTGGCAAATTGGCTCCCTCTTGTGTCTTCTTATATAGTCATCGGAATTTATCGCAATCACTTGGTAATTGGAAGATTCTACCATCCTGCTTATTAAATGTTTATGGCCATCATGCAAGTACGAACCGTCAAAACAGCCAGAGCAAAAAGATATGTTTAGTTTCTTACTAACTTCTGGGTTAGTGCCAAATTTACTGCATTTCATTTTATATTTACCAGAGTTGGGATTATTTAATCCTCAGCAATTTCTTCTTTTTTAACGGAGACTACCCCCTTTTTACTTACCGATACTCTAGCACACTTATTTGCAAAGTCAAGACCCTTTTTCACATCTTTAGACTCTAAGTATTTTGTAATAAATCCGGAGAAAAATGAATCTCCAGCTCCGACAAAATCCGCAACCTCAATAGGATCAACCTTAAAGTTTTCATTTTTATTTATCCAATCAACCCCCTCGGAGCCTTTTGTGACGAAGATATTCGCACTTCCTTCGTATTTTGAATTAAAATTCTCAAACCACTCTTTGTCATTTATTTTTATAAAATCTACCAACTCACACCAGTCACCCTTCTTATCTTTAGTGTCAATAAAAATCAGTCCATCATATCTTTTTCTTATATCCTTTATTAGTTTAGGAGTTACAAAACCTTTCGAGTAGCTGGAGATTACTACTGCTTTAAATCTAGACAACCTTAAGCCCCTTTTTGATAGACTCTCCTCAAGTTCTTTAATTTTTAGGTTTTCGCACTTATCATTTTCATCATACCTCATAACATGTTGGTTGCCAACAATATATCGAGTTTTAGTTATTTCTTTTTTTTGGTGGATTCCGATAATACCCTTGTTTCTGAGAGATTTCAAATTCTCAACAACATTTCCAGCACCCCCAGAATTTAAAACTTTATTATCAGGAATCAATACTGGACAACAGGCTTCTGGAGATAACCTTTTTGAGCTGCAATAAACGAATATATCTGTAATATTTTCTCCTATGACTAGAATCATAAAATGATGATCAAATATAATTATTTAAAATCAACCCTAATTAACTTCCCATAATAACTTTCTTCATTAAGATTGTACTTGTCGATGCTTGGGTTGTTATCCCCCTTAATCACCCATTCTTTCGGCGGAGAATTTTTTACAATTCTGTGCAGTATCCCGTTGCTGAGACCGTATTTATTGTCATAATAAGCTACCACATCTCCGACTTTAAGGTCTTTATAATCAAATGAGTAGTCTAAGTAAATAATATCACCGCCAGACAGTGCTGGCTCCATACTGCCAGTATCTGGGAGTTCATAAAAATAAATATTTTTATGAGACTCTTCTTTAGTGGAGCAGCCAGTTAATATTAAAATTAGAAACAAGATTCTCATGACTAATATTACAGATTTTACGCCCAATAGAGAATTCTAAACCGATTTAAATGCGGGGCATCCCTCGTGATACTCTTCTGTAATATAATATTTTCCGCCCTCTTCTAAATTTTCTAACTTTTTACTAGATTTTATAATATTTCCATCAATATCTCTTTGCGAATAATAAGTGAATGAAAATTTATATGGGCAACAGTAATAAGGCTTCCCTCTTTTATCCTTATCCTTGTGGGTTTCTGGATAAGAGTGTCCCTCATACTGAGCATATCCGCACATAACCTTTCCCTCGAATCCGCCATCTTTAATATATCCCTGATCTGCTGCGAGATTTTCTGCCGCTCTGCTTTTATCAAAGTTTTTCAAATGAGAATATAGATCTGACAAGTAATGTTCAAATCCTTGCAATTCTTTTTTAGATATATTTTCAATACGGTCTATCGGATCGTCTGGGAATCGAGCAAAAACAAAGTCTACCGTAGCGTCTTTAGCTTTCAAACCTCTAATGCAGTACAAAATATAACACAAAGCTTGGATTTCCATTTCCAAATCTTTTTTAGATTTTTTAGACTGACTAGATTTGTAGTCTAAAATCTTGTATACTCCATCTCTTCGGGCTGGCTTATCAATCAAACCACGGATTACGTATTCTGGATCTTCGCTCCTCAGTGTGAATTTAACCTCAAGATTATCGTAATCTATATCCCAACCTTCGCAATAAAAGTCATTCGATAGAACAACATACAACATATCACAAATCATTTCAAAATTATGATTGCCCTTGTGATCATACTCATCTCTTAAGCCCTCTTGGTATCCTTTGATTTTTAAATATCTAATAAGAGCGGAGTCGCTTGATATGCTACCGCTATCAATAATTTTCTGAACCCTGTTTTTATATTTCTCTTTAATTAATAGTTCGCATGCATCATGGAGAACACTGCCCCTCATATTGCCAAAGTTTTTACCACTGTCTAACATGAGAGTGTTTTCCATGTAATATACATATGAACACTTCACATAACTCATTATACGGCTAGGTGAAAGAGCGAATTCTTTTTTAATACTCATAATTATTTAATCAATTTATGATATTTTTCCCGAAGTTTAATCAATTTATCAAACCCCCTTTTGGATTCGCAAACCCAATCCCTCAAGTCACTTTCCTTGGCTTTTTCAAATGTATCAAAAAATTCTTTAACCGCATCTAAAATTGTATCTTCAAGTGGAGCATTAATAAATGTAAATTTTTTATTTATAATACCACATTTTTTGCGGATAGTATCATTATTCTTAGAATTTCCGTCATCAACAATTAAAACACAGTCAGAAGCTTTAATGATTAGGTCGTTAGCCTTTAGAGCATTTAAATTCTTACCAATCGGGTAGGATAGCGTTGGAATATTCTTTTCGTGAGAATATTTCTCTGGCAATTTGTAGCCAGAATTATTCGAAATGATTAGTCCGATTTCTTCAACTTTTTTATTTAAGACACCCTCAATGAAGGGATAATTTTTAAAAGAAGACGAGCAGAAGATACCTAGTTTAATTTTATTTTTTTCCATGACAAATTAAGATATAAGGTACTAAAACTGGAATGAAAAACAAGGAGGCCCATGCTCTTAAATTTGGATAAGAAATTTTTTCTAAATATAATTTAGCTATAGACTCCATCCGCTCATAATCCTTACCCTCTAAATTTGAGTACGAGAGTTTTAGTATTATATAGTTTTTATATTTTTCTTCAGCCACGCAAAAAAGAATGCCGACCAGTATATAAGTTATTATTATTTTAATTAATATAATCATTTTTTAATTTTTCTTAAAACATTTTTCCTATTTTAATCTCTTGTTGAGTCATTTTTTTATTATTATTTCTTAATCTTTTAAATTTTTCTCGAAACTCAAATATAGCAGAATCCTCATTTTTGTGAACCCAACTTTGAATATCTTTTTTATTGTCTGACAAATCATTACCTGTCGGATACTTAATGGACAACTTTTCAATGTCGAAGTGCTGTGCTAGTTTCGCAAAGTTTTTAACAGCTGCGTTTTGACCCGCAAAATTATCATCCCTATTATAAGAGATGGTGATTTTATCTGGATTTATTCCTATGAGAAAACTCATTAGTGTTCTAGAAATATTCAAACCGATTGTGGGTAATACAAATTTAACCCCCTCATCGTAACAAGCAACTGAATCGGATGGACCCTCGACAAGAATAACCTCGTTGGCTTCTAAAATACTAGAAAGTATCGGAGTAGAATTGCCAAGCTTATTAAACAAACCAAAAAGAAAGTAAGAACTCTTCCCCTCATGCTTGTATTTAATTTTAGCCTCACCACTCAAATCTCTCCCTGTAAATCCAACGATTCTTTGGTGGCGGTCAAAAACTGGCCATACATAACGCTGGTACAATTTACCACTATGAGATACCCCCCCTTGGAAGAAGTCTAAAGTTTCTTTAGATACTCCTCTGTCTAGCCAATAAGTATGGTTTGGCAAAAAATGGACAAGGGAATCCCTTTTCCAAAAGGTTTTTTCTTTTTCATCCGCCTGTTCAAAGATTGGCTGCAGATTTTCAAGATCTTTCTTTGAAAGTTCTTTCCCTCCAAGCTTTTTGATTAAAACATCTAATGGAAATTTTTCATCCTGACTCCAATCAATCACCCAACCAGTTTTGAGATTGATCGAAGCTCCCATTGGATTTTTAGAATTTCGATAGGACGGACAAAACTGAGCAAAACCCGAATCGTTTTCGCTCGTTATTTTGACTCCATTATTTCGCAGAATTTGCTTAACGTTTGACATGAAAATTTTTAATTATGGTATTTGTCTTCTATTATTATCTCCCTTATTAGTAGAAACTAAACTCAAGTAATCTTGAACCGCTCTACCATCATCCATATCATTAAATCTAAAATTAGAGAAGTCAAGATTAATCCAATTCCTCAAATACTTTCCCTCAATCTTTACTGGATTTTCAAAGTTTTGACCATCCTTACCAAGTTTTCTGAATTTTGTAGGGATCAACATGTGAGTGCCGAATTCATCTGCTGGCTGCTCTGCAAGCTCAGCCATAGATTTCTTTTTAATTAGACCTGTCCAAGTAGAAAGTTGCTGGATATAGTCTGATTCTGCAATAGAACTATCATCATCTTCCCCATACCTGTTTCTTTGTGCTCCAAAGAGAAAGGTGCAATTAGAGTTGTCTTTGATTTCATCTTTAAGCATATCAAGCTTATAACCCATTTCAAGTCTTGGATTTGATGCTCCCTTAAGCTCTTCTCCAGTGATTTTTAGATAATCAAAAACTACAATTCCTACGTTATCCCGACCACAGGTTTTCCGAACCCATCGACGGAAAATAGAACGAATTTCCATTGCCGAAAGACCCGGAACGTAGACATGGTGGAAATTGTCAGTAGAAGACTTGTCTTTAAGAACACTTCTAATCTTTTCTACACAATCTTTATTTTTCCTCCAGTCTCCACTTTCTACTAAATAGGGATCAACATCAGCTACCATCGCCGCCCAGCGTAACGTCTGCTCATTCGCGTTCATTTCGGTGTCTAGGTATAGAACTGGCAATCTTTTACCATCGATAAAATTATCTTCAATTTCATTCGCGCAAAACTGAGCAAGCGAAAGTAGGACGCCAGATTTGCCGTGTGAAGGCCTTCCAGCTATGCAGTACGAGTCCTTGGGTCTAAAGCCAGAGAAAGCAGCGTTAAAGGTGGACCAAGGGGTCTTAATGACATATTCACCATCGTTATTGCCAAGTTCTTCTACGATTTCGTAGGCACTTTGAGCGATGTTAATTGGCTCATGCTTATCAAGGATGATATCGTTACCACCAGCGAAGATTTCTTCCGCTCCATTAGCGAAATCTGACAAATTGGTTCCTTCAAAGTCTTGAGAAAATTTAGCAATGTCTCTAGCATTATCTATTTTATTCCGACGAATTCGGAGCATTATCAATTCCTGTGCAGCCTCAATACTAGACTTAACATTTAAAGGGGAAATTAAAAGATTTTCTATAAAGTCTCCGACATTCCCTTCGTTAATTGTAATCCCTTGAGATTTGCAACGTGAAGATATGATCGCAGAATCTAAAGTTTTATTCTCTTCTAAAAGAAGTCTACAAACCTTAAACAGCATCTTAACTCCGCTATTTGTGAGATCTTCTTCTTTTATAAAGTCGCAAATATCAATCCAGACATCAACTCCGTTATGGATCAGTCCTCCTAGAAATTTGCGCTCTAAACTTTGGTCACTTGGACCGCTTATAATTTTGGGCATATGGTAATTCTATAGTAGTTTTGTTACTAGTCAAGTACAATTAATATATATGATCACGAAACAGATTTTGAGATCATACGTAAGTTAATAAATAGACTATGCGGATCGGACGCACAGCCTAAATAATGAGTTCATTTTAAATAGCTAAACTACGTTATAGTAGTAGTTCGCTACTTCGCCGTAAACTGGATCATATACAAAACCCATAGCAGATCTTCTATTCCCGCAAAAACCCTTAATTTTATGCCATGCATCACTAGCGCATAGAGATGGTAAGATTTTTACTGTAACCCCTTTGTTTTCTACTACTCTTGTCTGGTGAAGGTGTCCCAAATGTGCTGTTCTAAATCTACATTTTGAAAAACTAGGATGCTCGGTAGCCATTAACAAAGGAAGCTCGCTCTGCTTTTCTTCATTTCCATGAGTAAATAAGATAAGATTTTCTCCAAATTCAACATACTTCCGAGACTTAGGGCTATTATTTATATTTACTGCTTCATTCCCCCTATACCAAGCCCTCAAGAATTCCCCAAGATAATAATCTCTTTCGAAATCATGGTTTCCCTGAACAATAACAATATCTACGTTGACCTTTTTAGATAACTCATCAACAACTTCTGCGATTAAATTACAACCAACGCTAAAAGACTTTTGCCATCTAGAATCATCATCTTGTCGAGTTCCTGCGGTAGTAGCCCCAGAAAGACCCTCCGAATTAAAGAAGTCATTCCCGATTGGAAGAAGAACTTTACATACTTCATCTAAATTCACTCTATTTAAAAGATCTTTTACTGCTGATCTAAATAAATTAGCAGCGATATTAACATCATAGTCCTGCCCAGATTCTGGCTCCCATCCGAGTTTAGCCAAATGCAGATCGGGTATAGAAATTTCATACATATATTGTCCGCCAGCATTTCTCTTTTGAATTGTTGGAGAAATACTTTGTAAGGATTTTTTAAAATAATTTACGACCTCCTCCGCATTTTTGACTTCGCGTTTTTTTAGCCAAGCCTTTACCTGATAGAGTGGCGAATGCCGAAGATCGCCCACACCATCTTTAGCGGCGACCTCCCATTTATTAATTATATGTCTTTCGACTTCCCAGTATTCTAAATCAACATTACAAATTTCGAGCAAATCTTCCAAGGTTCTGACGTTCTCGTTTTTAGATTCAGCCATTGCGCTATTTTCGTCATTCTGGTCAAACCTTGCACCGCCAGTTTTAAAACCATTATCTTCAGATTTGAAATCTTCCTGACCGCGATTTTGAACTGGGATATACTCCTCTTCAAATTCATTATTCCAAATATTTGTTGCTCTACTTCTTGCGGCGGTTTCTTTTAGTCCAGTCCGTTCCATGATCAGCCTGACCACTTCCATTTTTCCTGCTCCGTCTCGGAACATGGAAACGCATTTTTCAATTAATTTTTTTTCCATAATTACTTTTACACTTAGAGGGGGTTCTAGAGAAGCTTATCGATAGAATTCTAAAAGACTATTTCTAAAGGATTTAGCACGATTTTTTATAGCTCCCCAAGGTCTATCACAAAATTCTGATTCCGATTCTCTCGTTTTCAAATCTTTATGAGTATCTTCCAAATAGGCGACAAAAACTTTCATTTCGTCCAAAAGGAGATTAACCTTTTTAAGCTTTTCTTTATTTTTCATAAGTTAATTTAGCATATTTTTGGAATCCAGTCAAGAAAGAATTCCAAGTTTGTACAACAATTCATCATTTAATTCGTCAGTTTCATAGATTCTAAACATATTAAAACCATTAAGCTCTGCCCACTCTTCTTTCCAATTATCATTACGTAATTGTTTGAAAAATTGATATTTATTTTTATGACACCAACTTTTTTTATTATGTTGTACGCCATCGACCTCAACGCAAATTCTTTTTGTGAAATTAATAAAATCAATACTTCTCCCCCTTTCGCTTCTTACCGCAGGGACAGGGAACTCTTCATTTACTACATGTAATCCCCAATGAGGTTTCAATAATTGTTTTACATTGTACTGAAGATTCCCGAAGTTTTTTTTGCCACCCCTTTTTACTTTGGTGTCCCAATCTATTATATGGTCGCTTATATCGCGTTTCACCCTTCTGTTAGAGCCTATGATTTTAAATAACATAACAAATTTAATTATTAGCTTAGTATTTTATTTAATATATCTTCATCACTGCCCTTTAAATCTCCCTCATCAATCTCAATATATTTAAAATTATTTATATTACACCAATCTATTTTCTGCAGGTCTCTTTTTTGGGATTCAAGATAGCTCAATCTAGATCCATGAAGAAAAGAATTATATTGTTGGTGCTGTAGCGGAGAAACTTCAATAACAGTTTTATCAGAAGCATTGAACAGATCTAACCTCAGCTTGCTACTTGGAATGTAAAGTTCCTCATAGCAATCTGATGCAAGCCAATAATCTTTAATAATATCTTTTACTCTTTTTTGAGGATTTGATACTTTTCTATCCCAATCTATTTTATATTTTTTAAAAGACTTACTGACTTCTTTGCCAAATATATTTTTAATCTTCAAGAAAGAAGCTTCTCAAACTTATTAAACATATAGTCCGTGAGTTCCCCATTTTGCTCTAGCCATTCGCGAAGCTTATCCATGCCTTGAATTGAAAACTCTTCGTCCTCTTTGTCGATAAAGCCTTCCTCTCTTAGTTCTTTTGTTAAATTACTACACATCTTGAGCCAAGCACCTGCTTTGGTCAGCATCCCCCATTGAAGCATTAAATCTGCAATTTCATACTCCCTCCAAACAGAACCACCCTTGCCATCCTGATCATATTTAATAGGATATTTAACGACAGTAGTTTTTTCATTATCGGTTTTGATCACAACTACTTTAGCCCAATGACCGAGTGGATCGCTGACATCACCAATAATATCTGACTTATATTTGGGTTCGTATTGGAGGAAAATGTTCGGATAATGATCTAGGGCATTACCTCCAGTTGCATTAGATAGGGATGGATCTTGTTTTTCATATTGATTAATCTTAGGTTTAGCTCTAACTTGACCGATGACACCGAGAATATGTCCAAACTTTGTCATCGCGAGTGTTACCCTGCTAAGGAAGTCGGAAGTCATTACTGCTCCTCCAGCCACCTTCGTTGCTTCACTGCTTCCCTTTTCTAGATCTGCCTTGCTCTTAAGACCATTTGTAGAATCAATAACAAAAAAATACTTTTTATTAAATGGATTATTTCCCAGTAATTTTCTGATTGTATCAAAGACCAATTCGTAAACATTAGACTCTAGTACGAATACCGAACCATCAACCCAATCTTCTGGATTATAAACGAATTTCAACCCAGAACGCTTTTTAATCTTCTCACTTAAACGACCTTCGGCAAGAACCCAAAACCCCCTTCCATCTGGCATGGCTTTTAAAAATTGCTTTAAATCTTCAAGCATTTGAGAAGTTTTTCCACCTCTAGAAACGCCAACATGTCGGATAACTCCGGGGGTAATCTTTCCAACATGCAAGTCTAAAAGTAAACTTCCTTGACTTATTTCATAATAAGTTGTGTTATGGAAATTGTAGTGGTCTGTCTTATTATCTTTAAGGGTTTGAGTCAATAACTCTTCTGGTGTTAAACCCTCTGCTTTCTTTTTTGTTTTTTTTGTTGTCATAATTATATTTCTATTTTAAAAATCCTATTAAATTTTTCTTCTTATTGTTTGTACATACATCATCGCCAATCTTGTTTTTTTCAAGCTTAATCTCCTTCTTATGAATGATAATGTCCTTCTCGGAATTGTCCATTTTTAATTTCTGTTCTTTACAGAATTTTAAACCATCTTCAGTAGTAAACCAGTGTAGAGAGTTTAGCTTAAATGGCAGGGTTATATATCTAAATAATTTCTCTCCAAATAGAGTAGTCATTCTGATATATGCTACCTTCTCGTTTCTGGAATCTTCCTTTGTTACAACTCTACTCTCTTTTAGAAATTTGGTCAGGCAATACTCATAACCTTCTTTTAAGTGTGATAGATCGACTTTAACTACATTTTTAGGCCTCTTTATCTTTAAACCATCCTCATAGTCCAGTTGCGCATCAAATTGAAATACGTCCCCTTTTTGGGGTTTTAGATTTTTAATGCATTTTAATTGTGAAAAAACATATTTATCAGCGAGGGGCTCATCGTCTTGGGATATATCAGAAAAGATATAGTTACCCTTTTTGCCAAATTTGCCAGATTCAAATCCCGTAGACTGAAAGATTGCTCTAATCATTAGTAAATTTATTTGTTCTTAGACCAGCCGATTTCCGAGAGGTCTTGTTCAGTCCAAGAATAAATATCAACCTCTTCGGCAGTAATCATAAAATGAGTCGTATCATCAATGTCAACTTTTAGTCTAAGATCGTCGAAGAGTTTTCGCATGGCGTTATACATTTCTTCGTTTTCTAAAACAGACTTTTCAATTTTAGCTACAATTAGAGAGTTTGATCTATGCTTAGATAAATCAATCGCACTGTTGATTTCTATGATTGATGGCTCTTCATTATTTTTTAATACTTTATCTTTCATTCAAACTAATATGCCACAAGACATATTAATTGTCAAGCAATTTAATATCATTCTCCACCATTTTCTTTACTAATTCTTCAAAATTAACCTTTGGTTCCCATCCTAGATCTTTTTTAATTTTTTCATAACTACCGTGTAGTTTGGTAACTTCAAAGGGGCGATAAAACTTTGGGTTTATACTAACCAAATCGACTTGTTTTTCATCGGGCAAACCGTTTGATAACATAATATACTTTTCGAGCTCTTTCTCTCCCTCCCAAAACCCTTTGATTCCAGCCACTTCAAACGCTTTTTCAACAAATTCTCTGACGCTATGGCACTCACCGCTAGATAATACATACTCTTTTAGCAAATTAGTATCATAATTTTCTAAATTCCATGACTTATCAGATTTATTAAACTGATCTTGATTTAACATCATCCAAATTCCACGGACAAAATCTCCGGCATCAGACCAGTCTCTTTCACTATCCAAAAAACCTATTTCCAATGGTTTAAGAATTTTCCCATTGTCGAGCTCTTTTTTTATTCTAGCTACATTACTTGTAATCTTACGAGATACAAAACATTCGTTTCTTCGAACTCCCTCATGATTAAATAGAATGCCATGAATAGCATATAGGTTATAAGAATTTCTATAAACTCTAACCAATTGCTCTGCCGCTATTTTGGCTGCACCATATGGAGATTTCGCAGTTCTTTTATGATTTTCGTCTTGGGGAACATAGTCTACTTCGGATAGTTGCTCGCTTGTTCCTGCCGAATAAAAGCGACATTTTGGCTGATGAAGCCTAATAGCCTCTAAACAATACAAAACCCCGTTAGCATTTATTTCGAATGTTGATACTGGGGAATTCCAACTTTCGGCGACAAAAGACATTGCGGCTAAATTGATGAAATAGTCTGGCTGTATAGTCTTGACTACATGACACATGCAGGAGAAGTCTGTAACATCTCCACTCACCAGATGGAAATTTTTATTATCTAGGTTGTGCCTATAGTTTCGGTCGTTTGCTGATGCGGAATGTCTAACGAGTCCGTAGACCTCATGACCCAATTCTAGGAGATAGTCCACCATCAAAGACCCGTCTTGGCCGCTTACACCTGTAATTAAAATCTTTTTCATGCCCTATTTTAGGCATAAAGAGTTATTTTTCAACTATTCTTTTAAAAGATTTCTTTGAATTATAATCTTTTGTTTTGAAGTCGTCTTGTTTTGGTGTGGGGCGTTCTTCTGGAGTGTCTTTGTCTATATCAAAAGGCTTATAATTGTTAATAATTAAAAATTTAATAGCCTCTTCTTGAGATACGAATTTCTTAGTTACTATCATCCCGTCAAGATTGAAAGTAGTTTCTACACCATCACAAGAAACTGAATAGTTTTTACCTGTTTTATTCCATTTCATAAAATATATTACAATAAAATTCTGAAAATGAGAAAGGTATAGGATTTATTTAAACACACTTTTTTATTAAAGCAGTCAAGTTTTTCAAGTTTTTTTCTATTTTTTCAAAGAAATTAGAGTATTCCTCAAGCCAGCTAAATAATTTTTCTGGACTTCTACATGCTTTAATTTTTTTCAAATAAAATTTTGTGCCCTCCCTGTCCTTTAAACATAAAGAATATGCATCTAACACCCTATCATTTTCAAATCTTTTGCTAGACGCCCATTTGTGCATTTTTAGAGCTAAGACAGCAGACTTGTCTACGTAATCAACATTATTCTGAATATCTTCAGACAACTGAGACTTAATATCTTTAATTTCTTGATTCAACTTCTCTTAATCTGTTTTCGTTTTCTTTTATATCTTGCTCGATATCACCTACCGTTTTTTTCAAATAATTCATATCCGATGAAATCTGAGTTTGAAAAACCATTGTAGACTCCCTCATTTTTTGAACTTCATTGAATAATTTCTCTTGATCCTTATTACTCTTTATCTTGATTTCGAGCAGCTCTTCATTAACCTTGTTATCTCCGATGAGGATTGTAGATTGAACGTTATTAAAAATCTCGTTAACTTTCTGATCAACGTATTGAGGTGATGCCACTTTTGTGTTCCAGTGTCCGACTATAACAGTCCCGACCCAAGTTACCACAGATATAGCTAGAACGCCGAACAACCTACCCAAAGTTGTATGAAAAAGTTTTTCTATCATAATATTTTATTACATTAAATTTATAAAATAGTGAATTACCCCTCGCAAGAAGTACAATTCATGATATTTCGAGACAATTCTTGTGAGGGGTTAGAGCTTCTTTGGTAATATAAGGTTTTAACACCCATTTCGTGAGCCAAAATCATTAGATCGCTTACTTCCTTCGGCTTGGCCGATGATGGAACCATGATATTTAGAGACTGCGATTGATCAATAAATTTTTGACGGTTAGCTGCCTGAATGATAATTTCTTTTTGAGATATCTCTCCAAAAGTTTTATAGACGCTCTTTTCTTTTTCGGTTAGAATATCCAGATGCTGAACAGATCCCCCATGTGTTAATATAGACCGCCAAACACTTGCCGTATTTTCACCCTTCTCCACAAGAAGCTCCAGCAAAAACGGGTTTTTGTATGTGAAGTTTCCTTTAGCCAGCTTTTTTACAAAATAATTGCTGTTTAGGGGTTCTATTGATGGAGATACTTGCCCCAAAATAAAGCTTGAGGAAGTTGTTGGTGCAACTGCGTTGGTGTGGCTGTTGCGCATACCAAAGCCCTTTAAGCCTTCGGGTTCTCCATATTTTTTAGCTAAATCCATAGAGGCTTTGTGGCTCTTTTTTTGAATTTCTTCGAAAATTTGACTATTTTTGATCTTTGCTTCCAAGCTCTCAAAGGGAATATTTTTAGACTGAAGGTAGGAGTGCCAACCCAATACACCAGAGCCGAGCATTCTATATTTTTTCGCAAAGTTATGTGCGGTTTCCATATATCTAACACCTTCACTTTTTTGAATGAACTCTTCGTTTACAGCGTCTAAAAAATAAATTAAAGTTTCAATTGCGTCAGTTTTAATTATTTCATCCCAATTTAACAAATTTAGAGAAGAAAGTACGCATACAAAAGAATTATCACTATCGCTAACGCCCGTTATCTCCGAACATAAATTGGAGGCATTAACCTTTATATTCTTATCCTTGTAGCATTCTGGGTTTGAGTTGTTTACCGTATCTGTAAAAAACAAATATGGATATCCAGTTTCAAATCTCTTTTTAATGATTTTGCCCCAAATTTTTCTCTTATCCTTGTCGCCACTCTTCATTGAATCCATCCAGTCATCAGTTATTGTAACCCCAATACTCATATTTTGGATGGGATTACCGTCTTCTCTGATCAAAAGAAACTCTTCAATATCTTTATGCTCTACAGGAAGGTAAGCAGCAAAAGAGCCCCTTCTCTGGCTGCCTTGACTAATGACATCAGCAGTTTTATCAAACAGCTCCATAAATCTTACAGCACCATCGGACTGGCCGCCCTCTCCGTTTTGAATTAAAGATCCTCTAGCCCTTAAGTCTCCGAAATAACCAGATGTTCCTCCTCCCATTTTTGACATAATACCAACCTCCCCGACCTTATCAAAAATGCCAGCAGTTTCATCGGGAATGTATGAGTTAAAACAACTAACAGAGAACCCCCTTTCATTACCAAAATTAGAAATGATGGGCGAAGCTATCGAATAAAAACCCCTGCTCAAATAGTCTTCGAATTTTTCAGCGAATCCCTTTATTTTAAGTATTTTTTCTGCATTTTCCGCAATCTCCTTGTATCTGTCTTCTGCTTCTTGCCCCTTTTTTAAATAACCTCTTTTAAGGAATGTTTTAGAATCTTCGTTTAGCCAGTAATATTTCTTCATAGTTTAAGTCTCTTTAATATATATTTATTATTATACATTTTGATTTTAATTTGTGAGAATTTCCTTATTAAATTCTCATTAATGTGTTTCCCTGATTTATTTTTTTAAAATAAATCTCCTTCGTCAAAGCTCTTGTTGTTTTTAGCATATTCCACTGGTCTAGAATTAAAGAAGTCAGTCATTGCATTGCCCAAAACTTCTTCATCGAACCAAGTAGTTTCTTGAAGCAACTCCTCATTGACTTCGAACTTCTTTTTATATCCAATTTGATCCAAGGATTCATTGATTCTTTGCTTTATAAACTCCTTTAAGATTGGTGCAGAAAGACCATTTTCGTCAACCCCATTTACCATCCAGTCTACAATTTTTGATTCAGACTTGAATGCCTCTTCAGCTTCATGCAGTATTCTTTCTTCAAGCTCGTCATCGAAAAGTTCTGGCATTTCATTGCGAATAGTATTCACCAACTTAATTCCAACTTTTGAATGAATGTCTTCTTCTAATACTGTATATGCAGTCATTTGTCTGGTGTCTTTAAGATAATTTTTTCGACCAAACCAATTGATAATATAAAATTGACTAAAAAGACTTACATTTTCAACGAACAATGTAAAGAGAATTAGAGCGTAAACAAACTGCTTCTTACTGTCTTTGTAGTATCTATGAGTATATTTTTTAAGATACTTCACTCTTCCCTGAATCCACTCTAGCTTCAAATTTTCTTCAAAAACATCCTGCATATCCAAAACATCTATAAGCCTTTCGTAAGCATCATTATGAATAACTTCGATGTTAGCCATAACATATCCCATGTCTTGAATTGATGGATGGGGGAGATTATCTCCCAATTTAGCCCAAAAAGTTTTCACTGCTATTTCAATCTGCCCAATAGCCGATAGAGCTCTAATTATGATCTGTTTTTCTTGTGCACTTAGCTTAGTCTTAAAGTCTTGGATATCTGAAGAGAAATTAAACTCTCTGTGAGTCCAATGTCCATCATGCATGACATCAATAAACTTATCAGTCCAAGGGTACTGATTTGGTTTTCTGCTAATTTGTTCTTCGAAGATACTTTTATTATTCATAGGTAAGTTAATATTACATTTTTTTATTGAACTTAAAAAAAGTATAACATAACTACTGACAAAGTCAATATTTTAGTGTATTTATCTTGGAGATTTCGTATCTACCTCTATACTACCATCTTCTAATACTTTATGAGCTTTACCAACGATTTCATGAGGAAAAACTATGGAATCTTTTATTTTATTTTGCAAACCTTTCGTTTCAAAAGCTACTATCTGACCTTTCACTTTAATAATATTTGTTATTGGGTGGACGATCTTCACTCCATCTTTTACAAAAACAATAAAATCACCTATATCGAGATCCTCAATTTTAATTTTTTTTACAAAAATTTCTTCGCCAAAAAAATTTCCATTACTTGTTCCAGTAGTGGTATAGTAGTTTGAACTATTATCATCACGTGATGTTACCCAGAATAATAATAATGAAAATATTAAAAGAAAATTTAAAGAGATCTTCACACTAAGTATTACACTTAGGGCAAGACCAAAAGGAAACTATTTTATTTTTTTATCAGTCAACAATGGAGGTGAAAATCTTAAGACCCTTCTCATTCTCATAAAAATGCTCTTTAGGTAGTAAAGTTGGATAATCAACAAATTTTGCATGACCATCCTCGTCTTTACCTCGATATACTGAATAATCAATATTTCTTTGTTCAACTTCTCCATCTACTTGTACTTCTATCGTTTCTTTATTCATATATAATTTCTGGTTTTAGTTCCCCTGTTTTTTTGTAGTAATTGTCATCGAAAATAATTCCCTGCCCGTCTTCCCACTTATAGGAACAATGTCCGAAGTGCTTGTTTTGGTAGTCACACTTTAATTTATTTTTATCTGTATTAGTCCAACTAAGGTGATCTATCCATGCCACAGAAGCTGGAACCAACTTGCTGGACATAACTTTATAATTAACTTGTCCGTACTTTGTATCATACATAACATCATTATCATAATAAAAATGAGAAAGTTTTCCATTTTTTATTTTAGTATTAAATATTCTGGGAGGAGTAAAAGCTTCCTTCAAATAGCCCTCTCCGACATAATTTTTAAATGACAAACTGAACCAATTTATAAATTCTGAATTTTCTACAAAATTAGCTATATCATTAAGCTGCTCATAGGAATAAATCTCGTCTGAATCAACTAGCCAAATCAAATCACAATCTAATAAAGGCTTTAACGCAGCCGTTCGCGCATCGGCTTCCGCCATGTGATCTGGTGAGTCGGTTAGGAAGTCTATATCTCCAGATAGAAGACGCTTGCGAAGGATATCAGTGGTAGAGTCCACTTGGACTTCAAGGTCTTTATATTCGGCAAAGGGGACGGATACTGCGCTAATTAGATGTCCATTTTTTGTGGAAAATTTAACTAAATCTTTAAGGCAGTCGCCGATGAATTCCTCTTGGTTATATGCGCAAAGCAGAAATCCTATTTTTATATTACTCATGTTTTTTATTTAGATTTTAAAATGGAAGATAGATATCGTGAGAGTAACTCTTATCTATAGCTTCCGAAAGAAATTTTCTTTTAATTGGATATTTATTTCCAGAAAGTTTTAGAGCTACCTCATATTTGCTTTGTCGATTGCCACCTATTAAAATTAAACTACAAGATAGTATATATGTAAGATTACTGCATATTTCTTCTACAAGGTCTTCAATTAATACCCCGCTCCAATAGTAATTAGCCCATCCGCTAAAATTCCCATCGGATATTGACTTCCACATACGACACTCAGGGTCTTTTCCGACAAAGGACGTTCTTATTGTATGGCAATTATTATAGTTTGAGAGTGCTTTGGCAACAATCGATTTTGAAATTCCATAATCAGAAATTGGGTCGTGTTCAGATTTTTTATTATAATTACCGACCTCACCACTATAAACGTCATCTGTGCAAAAATGAATAAACTGCTTACACTTTTTAACAAGAAATATAGGCAAGTCTACATTTGATAGCTTGAGTTCTTTAGTTTTTTTGCAGGCACAGTTTATGATTATATCAAACTTTTCTGCATCCAGAAAAGTAGAAAGATTTTCATCTGGATATCTTATATTAGTTTGAAAAACATTAAAACCCATTTTTTTCATTTTTTCAAAAAGCTTGCCACCCAAATACCCCTTGTGTCCGTAAATTAAAATTTTATAAGAAAAATCCATTTGTTTTTAATTCTAGATACAATTCTTCTTTTGCCATTATATTGTTTTTACTAGAATACTCTTCTCTTATTTCCGACTCAGTTGATTCTTTTGATATTACAAAAAAAGATTCTCTCTCGGTTATTCTAGGAGCCTCTTCAGGGGAAAACATTAATTCATGAATCTTTTCATTTGCTCTCGGTTTTGATACTCTATATTTCAAATTAAATTCTTCTTTATAGATTTCTAAAAGATCTTTTATCCTGATTGATTTTAATTTTGGAATAAAAACTCCATTCAAATCTCCAGTCAATGATTCTTCAATAAGATCTATAGCCTGATTCGGAGAAATTAAAAATCTTGTCATTTCATCCGAGAACAATTCAACCTCTTTTTTATTTTCTAAAGATTGTTTTATGACTGGTATAATTGATCCAGTAGAATTTGTAACGTTGCCATATCTGCAAGAGTTTAATTTTATTCCTGAGCTACTTAAAAAAGATTGTTCTGCTACGTATTTACAGGAACCATAAATAGTTGTAGCGGCACATGCCTTATCGGAGGATATGAAAGCTCCAGCCTCAAACTGATTCTCTAGGCAAACTCTTTTTGAGTTTATTGCTCCCATGCAGATAGTCTTAACTGCTTGGTGTGGGTTTTCTTCACAGGCCTCTATCTGTTTCATGCTCGCAGCGAAAATTCCTATCTGATTATTCTTCGCTGCTTCGTTTAGGCTATCAAGATCATAAATATCTCCTATAATAAAATTAACTTTTGGAAACTCTTTTTTTAATAGGTAATGCTTTGATTCGTCTCTTGAGTAGCATGTTATTTGATTGTCCGAATAATACCTCTTGATTATATTTCTTCCCAAGAAGCCAGCACCACCTGTAATTAAAATATTTTTATTCCGAAGCATTATATAAATTGAATGGATGAACCCACTCCCCCTTAAACCATTTATTGTTTTGTTTTATTTCTTTTTCAAAAGTATAGGCCATAATATATACTACATCAGGAGGGTTGTCAACAAAAAAATTACCATTACGAATCTGAATATAGTTATTTGGGGTAAACTTCTCCGATTTCAGCGGTGAATCATCTATTATATATTCTAAATCTTCGCTATTAATTCCCATTAGAGTCATTAAAGTATTAGCCTGTCCAGACGCACCATAGCCGTAAACCTCGATACCTTTATTTTTAGTTGATTCGAAGAAATTTCTAGTTTCTTTTTTTAACTTTTTTATTTTTTGCGAGAACTTTTCAAATACATCTAAAGAATATAGTCCGAAGTCTCCTTCTTCCTTAAACATATTTTCAACAGATTCGTCTTGGTGGTTTTGCTTGCTACAGAAAACCCTTATTGATCCACCGTGAATATCAATTTTATCAACAGAATTAACATATACCCCACTCTTTGAGAGCAGATTGTTCAAAGCTTTTAAAGAATAATAATAAACATGCTCATGATATAAAAATCCTATTTGAAAGTTTTTGATTAAAGTTTTAAGCCAATGAACTTCGATAACAATTTCTCCGTCATCCTTAATTAAATTAGCAACTCCACTTACGTAATCATCGATCTCATTAATGTGGGCGAAATTATTACTGCTGAAAATAATATCAAACTCACCATATTTTTGTTTAATTTTTTCAGACTGATCGTAATTAAAAAAATCATTAACTAGTTCTATATTATCTGGCTTAAAATTCTTTGAAACATCACTTGGGTCGATTCCTAGAACAGTTTCTGAGCTATCTGTGAATTCTTTTAAAAATGTAAAATCATTACATCCAATATCGCAAATTTTAAGAACCTCGTCTCTATTCTTTATAATTTTTGCAGTATCTTTCAGGTGATTTGATAAAGTTTTGATAGCTCCAGTTTTATAGAAATAATTTTTAAATATTATGTTGGGATCTATCTTCTCAATTACCTCTACCAAAAGACTTTCGTCATCAAAGGATAGGGAAAAGGGGTAAGAATTATCCGTTCCAATTTCATCTTTTGACAAAAAATTTCCCGCTAAGGGTAGCTCTGTTTTTAAAAAAATATTTTTCATTTTATTTCCCTACCACATCCTATTTGACTTCTAAAATACATAATATCCATTCCAGTTGCATCTTTGAATTTATCGAGATTGTTATTATTCCTAATTTCACCAGAAAGTCTATTCATTGACGCAGAAGATTCATGGAAAACAAAAGATTTGTTGCATAAAACTGGAGGCTTTTTGCCCTCATGCTTCATGAATAATTTATAGGCGAAATAATCATCCATAGAATATCCACTAGCAAAATTTTCATCCCAATTATTCGCATATCCGCCAACTCCAAACCAGTCAGAAGATCTTACGCAAATTGGATGATAATAGCTGATTTTTAAATGATCAAAAAAGTATTTTCCATTTTTATGGTTTTCCAAAAATGAATTTACAGAATCTTTGTCAAGAACGCTTTTTAAAGTTCCATCTTTAATGACACAATGATTTCCACTTTCAAAAATTTCAACTAAAGACAGAGATACAGAACAATAATTATCTGTTTCCATTAATGCGATTACATCTTCTGCAAAACCCTTACAGAAAATCATATCGTCATTACTGTTTATTACATATTCATAAAATAAAATTAAAGGCATTAAAAAATCTATCGCCAATACTCCATGATTTTTAGGAGAGTAAAAGAAATAAATATTTTTCTCTCTTAGAAAATCCATCGACTCCTTGTCTCCTTCATTGAGAACAACTGCAATGTCGTAGTCTATTGAATCTTTAGCTCTCAAAAGAGAATCTACACAAGCTTCCAGCATCTTGGGATAATTCCAAGAGCATAATACTATTAAAAGTTTTTTCTTTTCTGGTAACATTTTAAAGAAAGTCTATCTCCAATTTATGTTCGAAAACTTCCTTTTTTTCAAAACTTTCAATATCTACTATCACGTCTGATTCGCCCTCTCCATAGCTGTCCCACTTTTCTTTCCAAAACTCTTTATTTAATTTAGTTCGACGGGATAGAGATAAATATCCTAGATGCCAGATAAATGGCATTCTTTTTTTACAATATTCTAAATTAGTCCAACTTCCAGTGCATTGGACAATGTCAGAAGAAGGGACGAGGTTGCCATCCTTATCAATTGCTTCAGTTGAATCAGATTTTGTTCTGTCAAACCCCTCTTCTGTTTTAGCAAAATTAACAACACCCCTTTGAACGCCATCCTTTACACACATATACCATTTTTTACTGATATCAGAATAAGTATAGTAACCTCCGAATAGGTTGATCGAGGGGATCATAAGAGATTTAATTCGGTCCTTTGATGTTAATAAATTTTTAGCTATATCCCTCCATAGCTCAGTCCTTCCACCCATCCTTTCGTCAAGATCGACTTGAACAACAATATCATGGGTTGCTGCTTGGTGTGCCGCATTTTTAATTCTTCCATCCCAGCCTATGACATCTGTAGAATCATCAAGTTTTACAATTTTAATTTTAATTTCGGACTGATCCTTGACTTGATCCAGCAGTTCTTCCGTATTATCTTCGCTGGGGATTGTCGCAATTACTATTTCATCAACGAAGTGAGACCAATTTTTAATTGCGTCTTCAATATCGAAATCGTTTTTAACAATATTAAATGCAGATGTAGCTAGTGATATTTTAGTCATTTATAGTTTACTCTTATTTAGTGCTGCATAATCTTCTAGATAATGGAAAGGAAAATCAATTTTATTTTGAGTTCTTGTTGTCGCAACATAAAGCGCGTTGATTTCCTCAGATAGCCGAGGGTAATCGTCCGTTTCTGATTCGATAATATTACTCTCCGTTATAAAATCATTTGCAAGCTCGACGGTATTATATTCCAAACCCTTGGCTTTATGGGTTGTAGAAAGAACAATATCTGCTTCTTCTTTATTTATATTTCTTTTTCTTATTTCCTCAATAACTTTAAAAACATTCCTCTTGTATTTTTCGACCAAAGAACATAAAATTTCCTGATCACTATTTCCAATTTCTGAAAGAAAATCTCTATATTCCTCATAGGAATCAAACTTTTTAAGGAATTTATTACGAAGCTTAGCTTTGTTTCCAGACCACAAATTAAAAACATCATAAATACCCACCCCATCAGCGAAGATGTAATTATTAATATTCCCCTCAAAGTGTATAGAGTCCCTAGTTTGAGAAACTACTTCAGCAGCCTTGATGATTAGATTTACATTTGAACGAGCAATATAGGCATGACTGTCAAGCTTATCGCAATTTCCAATACCAGTTATTTTAAAATCATCAACATCGATTCCGATGTGTTTTTTAAGTTCAATAATTTGCATTGCAAGATTAGCCACATCTTGTCTAAATCGAAAGGAGTTTGTGAGTTTATGTTTCTGGTAATCGTCTGTTTGATTGAATTTTAATAAGGCATTTTCGGCCCCAATCCAAGAGTAAATTGCTTGGAAAGCATCTCCAACCACTATTTTATTTGTGTTTTGTTTTGAGAATATATCAATTACGCATGGGTTTGTGTCTTGTGATTCGTCCAGCAAAATATAATCGTAATCCAAGTTCGGTTCCATCTTTTGGAATTCTTTAAGATAAAAATTATGGATAATCGGAATTTCTCCGCTTCCCATTTTCCCATAGATACTTTTAAAACCATCTTGAATTTGTTCTAAATTTTCGTCAGAAAATGTTGAGTCAGAATAATTCAAGTAGTTAAAGTTATCTACCTCCAATATATTTGAATTAGTATAGGAATTCAAGCAAGTTAAAATGTGTCCTGCGATCTTTGCATCAAAATTTTCAACTCCGATTTTCTTTTTGATTTTTAAAATATTAATTACATCGAAAGCGTCAAATGATTTTGCCAACTTCCATTGATAAGCGTTTGTCCAACGATAAGCCAATGAGTGTGTATTTTTAATTTCTACATTTTCTGGGAATTTCGACTCCGCGCTGTCTCTCACTGATCGGTTGAAACATAAGTAAAGAAACTTTTTATCTGGTCTTTTTTTGGCATATTCTACCAATGTAGAGGTCTTACCGCTTCCGCTAACCGCATCGATGATAATATTGCCCTCTGACTCGCAGATTTCATTTTGTTCTTGTGTTAATTCCATAATACTATTACTAAAGCTAATCTACTAAATTTTCTATTGTCTTTAGGATATATTTTCCAATATCTTCTTCTGTGGGGTCTTCAATACCACTGTCAATCAATTTCTTTTTAAATTCTTCCGTGTATTCAAACAAGTATGAAGCGTCTCCGTTTTCATGCTTCTCAAATGGGATTAACTTAACTAAAACATCTTCATTGATTTCGTTGTAATCTATGATCTCGTCTAATTCGCATAAATCATTTATAAAATAATCAATGAACATATCTTCATCGCCATTATATATTTCTAGAGCCTCGCTGTAAAACTGATTTATCATGGACTGATAAAAATCTCTATGAGACTTAAGTTTATTAATCTTTTCAATGTCTAAATTATCCATACTTTTCTTCCATTAATTTGTATTTTCAATATTTCTTTATTTTGTTTGTTCCAAGAATTCTTCAAACTGTTTCTTTATTTTAAATTTTAAACTCATCAGCCCTTTACTTGAGTTTATTTGATAGTCTTCTAGCTCTATACTTCCATATAATTCTCGATATTCTTCTGAGTATTTTTCTGGCTCTTTGTTTACATCTAGTGAAACCTCAATGATATTTTGGATCAATTTCTTTTTATGGTCTATCCAAAAATCAAACATCTTGTCAAAGGATTTCAAAGGATCTTCTGAATTTTGCATCGATGCAAAAAAGGCGATAATTCCAGAATCTATAGAAAACTGTTCGTAGAATTCATCTTCAAATGATAGTTGTGTTGCTTGTTCCATTAATTACAAATCTAGATCATTTTTAAGCATAAGTCAAGCATTAATTTCTTTTATCTAATGCATTGAGTTTAGCATTCGTTTGACTCGATTTCGCACAGCACTTTTCATTAACAAATTTAAATACATTTATTCAAATTAAATATCATTTTTGATATTCTGAGGAACGATGAATATTAGTATTTTGAGTGTCACGAAAAATACATCAAAACCAAGTTCTGGGTATTATATGAAATATAATACTTTTCTATCTACTTTTATATCTCTATACTATATGGTTTAATAATATTAAACCCTAGTTTACTTCACATTAAACCCCCTATTAATCTACATTAAACCCCTCTTTGAAGTCTTTTATGGAATTAATAACCTTCAAAACTCTTATTTTATCGTTCATAAAGTGCTGACTTTCAACAGTTTTTATCTGTTTTTTGTTTCTCAAATCTGAAAGCATTTTTGCTATAGAGCCCTTGCTTGTTGACATAATAGTTGCAAGATATGAGTTTGTTGCAAAACATCCCCCATATTTACCAGATTCTTTGGTCTGAGAAAGTGCGTAAATAACGCCCATTAGCTTTTGCTCTGTATTGGTAAGGTCTGTATTCAAACATACGCTTCTGGGTATCCATATTCCTTTGAAAGAATCTCTCAATGGCTTTTTTGGTATATTTTTAATATTCTTTTTCATTTTGTTTCATCATCTCTGCTATTATCTCGGATTGCTGTCTGATCTCTTTTTTAGAAAGCAAATGTTTTGATATTTTTTCTATTTGATGGGGACTCAAATTTTCCCCAAATAGAATCGCAGATGAAATATTATCTAAATCTGATATTTCAAAATGTATAATTACTTGTCCTTTTATTTCCATAATCAACAATATACATCATCAGGGGTTTAATGTCAAGTAAACCTTTTAAATACTTGACATAATTTTATATATAGTTTATATATTATAAATATGATTATTAAAAATTCAAATCCCAAGGACGCAATTGGAATAAAAAAAGCCCCTATGTCAACAGTTTCAGCACCAGTCTTAATGGAAATGGGGCTTGCGATGTTAGAGGGAGATAGAAAATATGGAAGGCATAATTATAGGGTAATCGGAGTTAGATCTTCGGTCTATTATGATGCAGCAATGAGGCATTTAATGGCTTGGTGGGAAGGAGAGGACATTGATCCAGACAGTGGCATATCACATGTTACAAAAGCTCTATCCTGTCTTTCAGTTTTGAGGGATGCAATGATCAATGAAAAGTTTACGGATGACAGACCCCCAAAAATAAAGGACGGTTGGATTCAGGAATTAAACAAAAAGGCTGCAGAAATTATCGAAAGATACCCAGACGCAAAAGATCCTCATACTCAAATTGATGAAGCAGCAAAGATAAATTTATAATATGTTTAATTTTAAAATCTGGGACAAAGGACTTAATTGTTTTGTAGATAATAGCGACAAACATGAGTATTACTCTTCTTTATCTGGTAAAATATTCAAAAACCATTTTTGCGATAATAAGATGTTAAGACAGATTAATGCGCTCACTCTAAAATCTACTGAGCTTTTATCTGAAGATGGTGAAGAAATTTATGAAGGAGACATTTGTGTTTTTATTTTAGAGGAAGGAGGCGAAACAATATCTTACGACATAGGGGTTATTAAGTTCAATAATGCAGCCTTCATTCTGGATGGTTCAAGTTTTGATAAAGATACTCATTATCTGGGTGACTATCTGACCCAAGAAAATAAAGCTGGAATAAAAATTCTTGGCAATATTTATGAAAACCCAGAAATGTTAAAAAAATAATTGAATTATTTCAAACTTAATAGATACTAGTACATGATTTCGGAAATTTCTAAACTTTCAGACATAGAGCTGACGTCCAATATTAAGGAAAACAAAGAGGTTTCTGGTTGTCTGGAAGAGCTCCAGAATCGACACTCTGGTATATTTCATCAAAAAGCGAGAAAGTTCCACAGTGTGATGGAAGTCAGAGATTTAGAAGAAAATCCTTTGACATTTTTTTATGAAGTAGCGAAAGAGTACAAGGCGGAAAGGGGTCAGTTTAATACTTGGCTTGGTAATAAAACTTTTTGGACTTGCCATAACTACATGTCTCGGAGCAAAAAAGCATCAGAAATCCATGATTGGGACGGAAGCCAGCATTTTAGCTCGGACATGGAAGAGATTTATGAATATGTCAAAGATAACATCTCTAATAAAGAAGATAGGTTTATCTTAATCAAAAGGTTGGAGGGTCATACTTTGAAGGAAATCGAAGCTCTGTTTGATGGTAAATATAGCTATGAATGGGTTAGACAAAAGTACAACCGCCAAATTAATAGATTTAAGAAAATTTTAATAAAGGAAATCTATTGAGAGATAAACAATTAATTAAAAAAGCAAAAAAAGGAAGATTAAGCCCGATTAGTAGAATGATAAACGGAGAAGAGTTAGTTATTGGATATTATTCTAAAAATAAAGAACTTTTATTCAATACTCCTCAGAAATTAACCAAACTAGACAAAGAGATTTTAACAAAAAAAGAATATGACACAATTTAATTTACAATTTCCAATTAATTCGACTAGCCTCGGACAGGTTGCAACCAATATACTTTATGAAATTTTTTTAAAAAAATTAGAACCAAATGTTTTTTTAATCGGGAACCCAGATATATCTTCTTTTGACGGAATTCTACCTGAAGATTTTTCAAAATGGCTTCAACACTGTTGTGGCAAATCTCAAACAGAATTCAAATCAAGCGATCCAACCTTGAAGCTTTGGCACATTAATGGCAGTCATGAAACAGTGGGGAAAAATAACTTTCTATACTTTTTCCATGAGCTTGACCAGATGACAAAAACTGAAAAGAATATTTTAAATAATTTTGAGAAAGTTTTTTCTCCATGTAGTTTTACTGAAAAGGTCGGAGAAGAATACGGGGTCAAAAATATTTCTACTATTCCACTCGGATATAACTCTCTAGCATTTAAGCCCGTAGAGGTAGAGCCTTACAAAGATAATCCTACTGTCATTGCACTAGCTGGTAAATTCGAACATCGTAAGCGAACAGCTAAGATGATTAAGTTATTGGCAGATAATTGGGGAAATAATTATAAGTTTAGAATACACCTACATGTTTTTAACTCATTCTATGATCAGCAAAATGCTGAGAGATGCAGTGCGATAAATCTCCAGTTAATTCAAGAAGCTTGCGGCGGCAAGATCCCAGACAATTTCGTTTTAATGGGACACTTTCCAAAGTTGATCGAACTCAACAAGTGCTATAATATAGCAGATATTGTAGTTGATGGTTCTGGCGGTGAAAGCTGGTCTCTGCCATCTTTTCACATGGCTGGACTCGGCAAAAAGGCTGTTGTTCATTGCAACTCTGGTCTAAAAGAGTGGGCAAATGAAAGTAATTCTTGGATTGTAAAATCTAGTGGTAAAATTTCCGCAGATGATGGAATGTTTTTTGATAAAAGGGCTCCCTTTAATTCTGGAAATATTTATGACTTCGAAGAAGAAGAGATGGTAAATCAAATAAATAATGCGTTAAAATCAAAAAATAAAAAAAATAACTTGACAAATGAGTTTAGTTATGAGAAGATGGCTACTAAACTATTAGAAAATATATTATGAACAAAGTATTAAAATCAAGAAAAGTTAAAGGAAACTTCGCTGAAGTTCACAACAAGGATAAGTATATTTCTGCTGCTCCTGTTTACTATCATCTTCACTCTGAAGGTGACGACTATCTGTTTACGCCGAATCAACTAAGGCAAGCTAAAGATCGCGCACTCAAAAATAAAGAAGACTTACCAGACATTAAGAGTGCATTTGAAAAACTATTCGATAAAATTTTTAGATAATATTATGAAAAATACAGCAATAAAGGGAATCAAAACAAAAAGCAAAGGTCGTTTCAATACTGTTACTATTGGAAATAAAAGTGGCGAACAGAAGTTCGTCGGTCGAATCAAGAATGTTGGTGAGTCATATGTGACTTTCGATAAATATTCTGGCGAACGTGGACAGGTAAAGTACCACGTAAATTCAGTTAGTAAAATCTCATAACATGAGAGGGAAAAGAGCAAAAGAATTGAGAAAAATGGCAAGCTTTTCGATTAGCCATGATTCTGAAGTTAAAAAACTCAAGGAATATCTATCTGCTAAAGATCGATATAAATCATTAAAAAGGGCATATAAGCAAATCTAATGACAAAGAAAAAGACAGTAATTAAAAAAACATCTAAAGTCGAAAATAAAGACTCTAATAACAAAACGGACGCGAAGAGCGTAACACCTGCACAAGTAAAGGTTAAGGCCTCAAAGCCCCAAGCGAATGCTTGTTCTATCAAAGTAAAGAAGCTTCAAGACAATGCAAATATCCCAGTTCGAGCACACAAAACGGATGCTGGCCTAGATTTGTTTTGTGTTGAGGAGTTTACAATTCAAAAAAGCGAAAGAAAGTTGGTATCAACTGGAATCGCAATCCAAATTCCAAAAGGCCATGTGGGTTTTGTTAAAGAGAAGAGCGGCCTAGCATCTCGCGGGATTGAAATCAAGGGCGGGGTTATAGACGAGGGCTATACTGGAGAGGTGGAAGTAATTATGGTCTACCCTGAGGGTTTTTGTCACAGCGAGGATCGAAGTAGATTCATTCGTAACGCAAAGATTAAATTCGAAGCTGGAGATAAAATTGCTCAATTAGTAATTGTACCTGTAAACTCATCTGACGTTCTTGAAGTTAGCGAACTTGGTGATAGTGATCGAGGTTCTAATGGATTTGGGAGTTCTGGTGCTTAAGAAAATTAATATATTCTTATATCGTTTTAAGATTTGGAGATTATTTAAGGCTAAGCTTGTCCGTCAAGAGAGTCAAATTGACACCTCAGACATCGACAGTTATTCTATTGATCCGAATTTACTAATCGAAGAAAAGCTTTATAAGCTAAAACAAGTTAGGCATAAGCTTGATACTAAAACTTATAATAATAGAAAGAAAGAATTGCAAAACGCTAAAGTTATTTAAACCCTTGGCACTTGTTTAAAATATTTTTATTATTTGCTATTAATTCTCCCAAAAATCAAAAACAGCTGTAATTAATTACTATGAGTATGTTAACTGGAATAGGACTGTACATCGCTGGCATCGTGACTGGCATTTTCTTTTATAGGAATAACGTAAAATCAGTTGCTCCCTTCGCGGATCAAATTGACGATATTGCTAATAAAGTTAAAGAAAAATTAGAAAAATAATATAATTATTATTTATATCAGCTCGCCCTGCATAGTGGGGCGAGTTTTTTTGTTGAAAAATATAAACATTATCTTATAATAAAAAAAAGATAAATTTAAAAACATTTAATATGCCTCTATATACTTATTCAAATCCAGCAGACTCAGAAGATATTATTGAAATAATTCAATCAATGAGCGAAACTCACGAATATATTAAAGATGGGGTAAAATGGGAAAGAATATGGGAAAAGCCTAAATTCAATAGTCAAGGTTCTTCTAAGATAGATGCGTTTGATAAAAAGAGATTTATTGATAAAACTGGTAAAATGAAGGGAACTTATGGTGACATTCTTGACTACTCCAAAGAATTGAGCGAAGAGAGAAAATCTAAAATGGGTTATGACCCTGAACAAAATAAGTTCTTTAATGATTTTAAAAAAGAAAAAGGGTATAAGCACCATAAAGACAGGCCCGAAAAAGTCGAAAATGATTTTATAAGTTTTGACGATCTTACGGATAATTAATCGCAAATAAAAGTTTATAGTATTCTCACAAAACAGTTGACAAACTGTAATATATATAGTATAAATAAATTTAATATACTCCAATTCTGGAGTATCTAACACAAAAAAACATAAATTATGGGACTAAACAAAAACACAAACAGCGGGAAATTTCTTGGCGTAACAAATGGCAGAATTTCCCTTCGCGTTCCTGAGGGAACAGACGGAGCTAAAGAGCGCAAGATCACTCAAGGCAAAAACGAAGGCAAGAGCGTATATGAAGTTTTCTTCAAGAGTGTAGATGGATACATTGTTGGAGGAGAAGTTAAGCGAAAGGAAGTCGGAGGATTGGTTATCGAGTCAATCGTCATTAAGTTTAAAGACGGTGATGAAATTTTCAATCTTAATCTTCCTTGGAACTCTTCGCTTAGAGACTCATTTTGTAAGTCGGCTCCCAATATCAATGTTCAAAAGTCTGTAGAAATCACCATCTTCCCTTCAACGCGCAAGGGTGAGGAGGGCAAGCCAGTAATGATCATTGAACAAGAGGGAGAGCGAGTCAATTGGCACTATACAAGAGATAACCCCAATGGGCTACCTCAACCTTTAAAGAAAAATGTAAAGGGCAAGGAAACTTGGGATTTCTCCGAAGTGGAAGACTTTTTATGGGGGAAGACGGAAGAATTCTTTGAGCAATTTGACGGAGATGAAAAGCCATCTTATCAAGAAGTCTCTGAAGACAAACAGGAAGCTTCTAGCATCAAAGAGGAGGAATCTTTTGATGCAGATGAAGATCTTCCCTTTTAAATTAGTTAAATAATTCAATTTCAATCCCGCCAGAAATGGCGGGATTTTTTATTGTATTTTTAATCTTTTTCGTGATACTAGTATATGTCTAAAAAAATCTTATGGATTAGCAACGCCTTATGGCTTAAAACGGGACTTAGCCGAAATACAAAAGCACTTTTCAAAGAGTGGTATGGCAAACATGAAATAATTCATTTGTGCCAAGGCACTCTAGAAGGAGACCCAAAATTAGAGATGTACCCTTGGAAGACTTTGCCTGTACTTTCATCGAACCCGCAGCAACAGCATAGATATCAGCAAGACCCTCATTACGGTAGATTAGCTGCGTATGGGGCAATAACACTGGAAAGCGCGATAAAGGAACATAAGCCAGATATTGTCTGCATATCTGACGACCTATGGGCAGCACCCTTAGATTATTATACAAAGAAGGAGTGGTCTAAAGGGGTTAATTTGATCTCTCATATAACTTTTGATTCCCTAGCCCTGCTTCCAGAATCTTTCGAGCTCGCTAAAAATTGCCATACTTATTCTTGGTCGCCATTCGGGGAAAAGGCCTTAAAGGATGGTCTCGCAAAAAAAGAAATTAAAACAAATTATAACATTGGTACTATCCCAGCGGCGATTGAGATAGATAAGTATGAGCCAATATCTAATATTGAAAAGAGGGATTTGCGCAATAAATTTGGAATTCCGCAAGATGATATCTTAATTAATTTTGTTGGAAGAAACCAATTAAGAAAAAAATTCGACACTCTCATTAAAGCTCTAGCTTCTTATAAAAAGCAATACTCAGGAAGTAAAAGGGTGCGATTAGCAGTTCACACTTCTTGGACCGAGGGATGGCCCTTGGCTAGGCTTATTGAAGAAAATGGGCTAGAAATGTCAGATGTTTTAACAACTTACGTTTGCAAGGAGTGTAAACAGTTTGAAATCAAACCATATAATGGTGAGCAACAGAATTGTAAATTTTGCAACGGGCAAAAGTGCCAAGATTCAGCATCTATAACCAACGGAGTTAGTGATGATGAAATGAAATATATTTATGGTATAAGTGATTGTGCTCTAAGTGTTTATACGTCTGGTGGATTCGAGTATCATTGTGCAGAAAGCCTCCTGAACGCCCTTCCATTAGCGACAATAGGTTACTCATGCGGCTCAACATATCTAGAGTGTCCACAGGTAACCGAAATAAAATATGTAGAGACATCGGAGTGCAATAGTGGTTTTATTAAGGCCGAACCTTCCGTACAAGATTGTGTTAAGTTTATGCGCAAAATTGAACAGATGGATGAGTCCAAGAGAAAAGAGATCGGACGAAAGAGCAGGGAGTGGGCAATTAAAAAGTTTGACTCAAAAGTGGTTGCCAATCAGTGGTCAAGTATTTTTGACAGCATGCCAAAAGTAGATTATTCTAAGGTTAAATTTGATGACAACAAAAAACCCAATCCTTCTTTCGTGGCCGATACTTCTTTAGATGAAGAATCATTTATTAAAAGCCTGTACTCTGGATTCCTAGACTCGCAATATCCAGACGAACAAGGTATGCAGCACTGGATTGGTAGACTGTCAAATGGAGAATCTAAGGACAAGATTGTTTCAATTTTCCAACAAATAGCCTCTAAAGATGCTCAAACAAAAGAAATAAATTTTAAAGACTCCGTGCTTAATAACGGCAAGGAAGATTTATTCTTTGTAATCAAAGAGTCTCTCGGAGATTGTATTATTTGTTTGTCGCTACTTCAATCCTGCCGACATTCATATCCAGATCATAATATTAACATTGTAACAGAGCCTCAATATTTTGATGTATTCAAGGGTTGTGCTTTTATTGATAATATGATACCATTCAACCCGATGCTTGAACAAGAGATGTATGTAATCGGAGCGGGTCAGGAAAAGGGTTTGGGAATTTTTGTTATGCCAGCGGTGGATACTCAAAAGCATCTAAATTACCTTAGCAATAATCAGCCAGAAATGCTGGTTGAATCTAAGTCTAAAGGAAAGAAAGTTAATTAAAAAATGAAAGATATTATCCAACTAATTGAGCACATTATTATATCCACATGAACCTACTAGAAAGATACTCACTCTCTACTGGATTTAAAATCAACAAACTAGCTCCAAGTGAAGATTTTTATCCAGTGCCCTCAAAATATATTACAATCCAAACTTCATCTGGGATGGAAAGTAAAAATTATGATTATTATCTTGATGTTCTGGAGGTTATAGCTCCCAAACTAAAAGAAATGGGTTATGAAATTCTACACATTGGTCGCGATTGCAAGGAATATCCCTATTGCATAAATTTGATCAACAAGCTAAATATCAACCAAACATTTTATGTATTGCGAAACTCTAAATTACATATCGGAAATGATAGCTTTGCTGTGCACCACGCAGGGTTACACGATACCCCAATTGTTGCCCTTTATGGACCAACGACTCCAGTTAATCATGGGCCTCACTTTAGCAAAAGTGCTAAATTAATTGAATCGCATAGAGACGGTAAAAATCCGTCATTTGCACCTCAAGAATCCCCGAAGACTATTAATTATATAAAACCAGAAGAGGTTATTAATTCGGTTTTTGATCAATTAGGTATAGATCCAATAAAAGTAGAAACTATTCTTATCGGCTCTTCTTATGGTAATCAAGTAATCGAAGTAATTCCTAACGTAGTAGTCAACCCTGAGTCTCTTCAGGGAAAGACTCCAGTAATGAGATGTGATTATGAATATGATGAAAAAATGCTTTGTGAAAATTTGTCAATATATAAGTATTCGATTATTACTGACAAAGAAACTCCCTTAAATTTATATCAACAATTTAAAAATAATATCCAAGATATCAGTTTCAAGGTTGATATGAACTGCGATTTAGGCTATATTAAAAAATTGCGTAAAATTGGGATTCAAACTCGGTTATGGTCAGATGATAAAGAAAATATTAACGATATCAGATTTAGACTGCTGGACATTGATACCGTTCACATGTATAAATACAAAGAATATGATATTGAAATTCCAAAAGGCGCTAAATATAAAAGTTACAAATATCTTTTGAGTGATGGTAAGATTTACATGAGCAAGCAGGATTGGAAAAATAATCGCCCCTTAAAAAGCCCACAAGAGAATATTTTAGAAATTGGCGAAAAAAGTCTTGACTTTATAAAGGAAATGGAGCATTTTAGAATCATATGTTAATTCAAATTGAGTATTGCCAGATAGATCAGGTCTTTTTTTGTTTATTTCAAGAAAAAACCTTTTGGGCAAACTCTGAAGCAGAAGTATTGCTTGAATTAGCAAAATTCTTAGAACCAAAAATCTTTTTAAAATAAAAATTACTACTCTGGTAAAAAACTTTCAATCTAATAAATAATTATGCAATCATCAATATTAAAAAATCCCAAAGATTTCGAAAAACTAAAAGAAATGCTTATTCAGGATGCTGAAACCAGTAATATGAATGCTGGCTTTTTTAACGAAGAGCCAGAAGATTATCCCTGTTTGGTAAAAATTAAAGAGCTCAACCATCATGTATTAGATCTTCATATTGATGAAGATGATGATGAAGATATAGATATCGAGCAAATGATGGAGGATGGGATTGAAAATCTTAACGGTTATTTTTATGAATTTTCCTTCTTCACACAAAAAGAACTTAAACAATTATTAGATATTTAAAATGTCCAAAAAGAAAAAAGAATATTATGATCTTAAAAGATACATAAAAAAGTCTGGAGTCGGGAATGTGATTCCTCTGGCCAATGAGATTTATGAAACTTGGCTTGAAGATAATACTAAAAATATTATTGAACTAGCTTCGACAAACGTAACAAATTCTCTAACATCTAAAAAAGAAATTATGAGTAAAAAAACAAAAAAAGAAGCAACTCCCACATCTCCTATCCATCCAACGAAATTTGATTGGGAAAAATACCTAGACGAAAATCCCAAATTCAAAGGTAAGGACGAAAAGTCAGGAGTAGAAGTTTTGTTATTACAGTTTTTTAAAGACTTACTCCACAAGGAGGGCTTTTCCTCCATTAGGTACGTTCCCCTCGGAGCTGCCGATCAAGGCTACTGTGGGCTCTCCTGTGAGATCCTGTGGCAGAATGGCCAATTAACTTCTGGTATCGCAGATACACATTTTAATAACTGTAAGAGTTTTACAAAATATTACCTTGCTGCAATGAGTGAAAATCGATCTTTCATTCGCGCAGTAAAGGCTTATTTCAATATACCCTATCTTGGCAAAGATGAAATTGGAGATGCTCCAAAAGAAGAAGAACACAAGAGTGGTAAGGATGCTCCAACTGGACCCGACGTAACCCTAAAAAACAAGGTTAAGTCTATTCTTAAAATTTCAGAATTCGACAGTTTTAAAGCTTTCTTGCGCAAACAGGTTAAAGAAAATAAGGAAACTGCTTGGCTTAAAGAGGATGAATATTCTGATTGGGCAAGCTATTCTGACTGGCACGAAATTAACAAGAAAAAAATACTTGAGCTAGTTGGTCTAATTAATGAATACAAGAAATGATACAAGAAGTCATAATTTTAAGTTGCTTAAATTTTTTAATACTTTCTGCCTTCTTTCTAACTGACTTTAAGTTACATTTTGTAAATACTATTTTTAGAAAAGACTTTGAAAGTGTAGATCAAGCTGAAGATTATATTTTCCTTCATAAGGATATTAAAATATTTTGGTCTGATTTTACATTATCTGGACTAATAAGATGCCCAATTTGTTTTAATGTTTGGGTGTCTTTTTTTATTAGCTTAATAGGATTTAATGTAATATATTATCCAATAATATTTTTCATCTCAATTGTAAATTTTGAAGTATTTAAGCGGTTTTATCTTAGTAAATAATCTTGTCTATGGAGTCACTCTAAACTTAGCATAGATAACTGCATAGTCTATATGATTATAAAAGAAGTGCTCTAAAGTCATATCTAAATCTGAGCATTCTTTTTTATGTTTCTTGCATAGTTATTCGCACAATTATAAATAAACCTTATCTTGCTTTTTTTGCAAGATTTGAATTAATTGCTCGGCTTTTGATAAACTTTTAAATAAGCTGAATAAAATGCATTATCATCATTGTATTTTTTAGGAGCGTCAATCTATACAATGTAACTACCAGTATTTATACTATATTAACAGTTACGTTTGTATTTCCACCAATTGTTTGGCCAGTTCCAGCTACCCAACCAGAAGTGCCAACTGGTACATTTATAGTAAGAGGGGATGCTGTGCTTGAGAAAATATTTGTAGCTGAATCTATGACTGTTTTAGGCACGGACAAATTAACGCTCGCCAGGCCATTGCAGAACTGGAATGCGCTATACCCGATGCTGGTGACGCTGTTGGGAATGGTGATGCTCGTCAAGTCGCAGAACTGGAATGCTAAATTCCCGATGGTTTCGACGCTGTTGGGAATGGTGATGCTCGCCAAACGAACGCAGCTTTGGAATGTGTTATTCTCGATACTGGTGAAATTAACGTTAGTTGGGAGGGTGATGCTCGTCAGGTTAAAGCAGCTATTGAATGCGCGAGTCCCGATGGTTTCGACGCTGTCTGGAATGGTGATGCTCGTCAGGCTAGTGTCAGCGAATGCGTAATTACCGATGCTGGAGACGCTGTTGGCAATGGTGATACTCGTCAGGCTGCTGCAGTTCCGGAATGCGGAAGTATCGATAATTTCTACACTGTCGGGAATGGTGATGCTCGACAGGCTGCTACAGAAATAGAATGCTTGAGACCCGATGCTGGTGACGCTGTTGCCAATGGTGACGCTCGACAGGCCAGTACATTCCTCGAAGACACCGGTGCTGATCACTTCAACTCCGTTGCCGATGATGACGGTCGCCAAGTCAGTGCAGTAAGCGAATGCGGCACCCCCAATAGTGGTGACGTTGTCGGGAATAGTGATACTCGTCAGGCCACAGTTTTTGAATGCGACACCCCCGATGGTTTCGACGCTATCGGGAATCGTGATACTCGTCAGGCTAATGCATTCGTTGAATACGGCAGACCCGATACTGGTGACGCTGTTGGGAATGGTGACGCTCGACAGGCTAGTGCATTGATAGAATAAGTAATTTTCAACTCTGGTGAAGCCAACATTATTTGGAAGAGTGGCGCTCGCGAGGTCAGTGCCACGGAATGCATTAAGCCCGATGGTTTCGACGCTGTCGGGAATGATGATGCTCGTCAGGGCAGTGCAGCCACTGAATGTGCCACCATCAATTATAGTGAGGCTGTCGGAAATTGTGACGCTCGTCAGTCCAGTGCAGTTTGAAAACATATTTGCTGTACTGTTGAGGCCCACGTCTCCAAGATTTTCAAATGATGTTAAATTCAGCTCTGAAGATAACTCAAACTTAGGAATTGAAGTTCCAGTTACAATTACTTCGAATGTATTAACCGTAGCATAGGTGTGTGAAATACTCGCGGGTACAATTCCATCTAATAATGTATTAGTACTTCCATCGCCCCAATCAATTACTGCTGAATAGCTGAGTAATGGATCTAGTTCAACCTGAAACGATGTATTAATCGAAGCATCGACAGTAAACAGCATCGCTTCTGGTAGTATTATATTAACCGTTACATTTGTGTTACCACCAATTGTCAGGCCAGTTCCAGCTGTCCAACCAGCAGTGCCATATGGAACATTTATAGTAAGAAGGGGTGCTGTGCCTGAGAAAATATATGGAGCTGAATCTATGACTGTTTTAGGAATAGAGAAATTAACGGTCGCCAAATCAGAGCAGTCCTCGAATGCGTAATTCTCGAAGTTGGTGACGCTGTCGGGAATGGTGATGCTCGTCAGGCTAGTGCAGTTACGGAATGCGCCGCTCCTTATGCTGGTGACGCTGTCGGGAATGGTGATGCTCGCCAAATCAGAGCAGTCCTCGAATGCTGTAATCCCGATGCTCTCGACGTTATTGCCGATGGTGACGCTCGTCAGGCCAGTACAGCCCTGGAATACATCGTTGCTGATGAATTCAACTCCGTTGCCGATGATGACGCTCGCTAGGCTAGTGCAGCCTTGGAATGCGCCAGACTCTAGTCTGGTGACGTTTTCAGGAATGATGACGTTCGTCAGGCCACAGTTTTTGAATGCTCTCTGCTCGATACTGGTGAAGTTAACATTATTTGGAAGGGTTACACTCACCAAGTCAGTGCAGCTTTGGAATGCTTCATTCAAGATGCTGGTGACGCTGTTGGGAATGGTGACGCTCGTCAGGCCAGAGTTATCGAATGCGCCGCTCCTTATGCTGGTGACGCTGTTGCCAATGGTGATGGTCGTCAGGCCGCTGCAGTTCCGGAATGCGGAAGTATCGATAATTTCTACACTGTCGGGAATGGTGATGGTCGTCAGGCCAGTGCAGCCTTGGAATGCGTACTGCTCAATGCTGGTGACGCTGTTGCCAATGGTGACGGTCGCCAAGTCAGTGCATTCCGCGAATACATTGCCGCTGATCACTTCAACTCCGTTTCCGATGATGACGCTCGCCAAGTCAGCGCACTCTCTGAATGCGGCACCCCCAATAGTGGTGACGTTGTCGGAAATAGTGATACTCGTTAGGCCAGTGCCCCAGAATGCGCCATTCCCGATGTAGGTGACGCTGTCGGGAATCGTGATACTCGTCAGGCTAATGCAGTCACGGAATGTGCCATTATCAATTCTAGTGAGGCTGTCGGAAATTGTGACGCTCGTCAGTCCAATGCAGTTTGTAAACATACCTTCTGTACTGTTGAGGCCCACGTCTCCAAGATTTTCAAATGATGTTAAACTTCGATTATAATCGAAACTAATACTAGGAACTGAAGTTCCAATTATCATTCCTTGATATACTTCAGTAGAAGGGAAGGTGTGTTCAATAATTACAATACCACTTCCAGATAGGGCTTCGTCAGCACTTCCATCACCCCAAACAATTGCTCCAGAATAAATATCCCTGGAATCGCGTCTAACCAGAAACGATGTATTAATCGAAGCATCGACAGTAAACAGCATCGCTTCTGGTGTTATTATATTAACCGTTACATTTGTGTTACCACCAATTGTCAGGCCAGTTCCAGCTACCCAACCAGAAGTGCCATATGGAACATTAATGGTAAGAAGGGATGCTGTGTTAAAGAAAACATTTGTAGCTGAATCTATGACTGTTTTAGGCACGGACAAATCAACGGTCGCCAAGTCACTGCAGTTACGGAATGCGTTAATCCCGATACTGGTGACGCTAATGGGAATGGTGACGCTCGTCAGGCCAGTGGACATGAATGCTTCAATCCCGATGCTCTCGACGTTATTGCCGATGGTGACGCTCGTAAGGATATAGCAGTTCTCAAATGCCTGATACCCGATGGTTTCGACGCTGTTGGGAATGGTGATGCTCGTCAGGCCAGTGCAGCCACCGAATGCGAAATCCTCGATGCTGGTGAAGTTAATATTATTTGGAAGGGTGACGGTCGCCAAGTCAGTGCATTCCGCGAATGCGGCACCCCCGATGCTGGTGACGCTATCGGGAATCGTGATGCTCGTCAGGCTGCAGCTTTGGAATGCGCTATTCCCGATGGTTTCGACGCTTTCGGGAATCGTGACGCTCGTCAGGCCAGTACAGCCATAGAATGCGCCAGACCCGATGCTGGTGAGTCTGTTGCCGATGGTGACGCTCGTCAGGCCAGTGCAGGAATTGAAGATGTCTTCTGTAGTTTGAGGTAAATTTTCAAGAATTGCGGAAACTACATTCAGCTCTGAAGATAACTCAAACTTAGGAACTGAAGTTCCACTTACACTTACTTCGAATGTATTAACCGTAGCATAGGTGTGTGAAATACTCGCGGGTACAATTCCATCTAATAATGTATCAGTACTTCCATCGCCCCAATCAATTACTGCTGAATAGCTGAGAGATGGATCTAGATCGATAATAAGCGATGTGCTAATCGAGGTATCTACAGTAAAAAGTAATGGCTCTAACGCTGGCTCGCCTATATTGACCGTTACATTTGTGTTACCACCAATTGTCAGACCAGTTCCAGCTACCCAACCAGGAGTGCCAATTGGAACATTAATGGTAAGAAGGGGTGCTGTATATTCGAAAGTATCTGGAACTCCATCCATTGAGCTAGCTCCATCTATTACGGATTTAGGTATAGAGAGGTTAACGACTGATAAATTATAGCATCTCCGGAATGTGCCTTCCCCCAAGAGGACGACGCCGTTGCCAATGGTGGCGCTAGTCAGGTTTTCGCAGTTAGCGAATGTTGCAGCACCCATGTTTTCGACGCTGTCAGGAATCGTGATGCTCGTCAGGCCAGTGCCAGTGAATGCGGCAAAAGCGATGACGTTAATGGTGCTAGGAATGGTAAAATCACCGCTGACACCGAAACCTTCCAACACAATACTCCCTGACTTGTTGAGTAACAGTGGTCCTGTCGAACTGAAATTCGGATTGGCGCTATCAACCACAATGTTCGTCAGCAGATCGCAGTCATTGAATATGAGACTCCCTTTGCTGGTGACGCTGGCGGGAATGGTGATGCTCGTCAGGCTAGTGTCAGCGAATGCGCCATTCCCGATGTAGGTGACGCTGTCGGGAATGGTGATGCTCGTCAGGCTAGTGTCAGCGAACGTGTACTCTTCGATTCTGGTAAAGTCAACATTATTTGGAAGTGTGACGCTCGTCAGGCGTTCCATTTGAGAGAATGCGCGATCCCCGATGCTGGTGACGCTGTCTGGAACGGTGATGCTCTGCACGCGTTCGCAAATTCGGAATGCGCTAGACCCGATGCTTTTGAGGCTGTCTGGCAAAGTGATTGCATTCAGTAACCAGCAAAATAAGAATGCTTCAATCCCGATGCTAGTGACGCTGTTGCCGATGATGATGCTTCTCAGGCTAACGCAGTTTTGGAATGCGCGATCCCCGATGCTGGTGATGCCGTCGCCGATGGTCGCGCTTTGCAGGTTACGGCATGCAAAGAACATATTTTCTGTAGTTTGAAGTAAATTTTCAAGAATTGCGGAAACTACATTCAGCTCTGAAGATAACTCAAACTTAGGAACTGAAGTTGCAGTTACAATTACTTCGAATGTACCAACCGTAGCATAGGTGTGTGAAATACTTGAGGGTACAATTCCATCTAGGAATGTATCAGTACTTCCATCGCCCCAATCAATTACTGCTGAATAGCTGAGTAATGGATCTAGTTCAACCTCAAGCGATGTGTTAATCGAGGTATCTACAGTAAACAGTATTACCTCTTGAGGGCATAAGAAATCAAAAGGATTAGAAAAGGGATTAGCAATTTTTATACTCGCAAAGGAATCTGCTGTATTTGGATATTGTACTACCCATTCGTCATTTACAGTGGTGGACATGGTGTACCCTTCCGTAAGTTCGTTATAAAACTTATGATATACATTTTCTACTGGATCATAAGCCAGAGATGCTGAAGCACTTTGTGGCGCAAATATCGCCCATTTTCCTAATGTAGCTGCAGAACTAAAGTTAGTTGCTTCCTCAGGATTGCTTATTTCAAAATCTTCCCCATTAAAATATAAACTTTTCTGGATTCTAGTTATCGGATTATAAGCTAGAATACCAGTTCCCCTCAACGGCGGAAAAACTGCCCAATCACCAACTACAGTTGGTGTGCCAAATCTTGGGTAATAGCTGCCATTTCTTTCAGCAAATGACATCGGGATTGCAGGTATTTCTTGCGGATGTATATATAGGTCATTTGCAGTTGGGTTATAAGAGACAACGCTTCCAGTGCGCCCTGCCATAACCGCCCAGTCCCCAACAACAGCTGGTCCCGAAAACATGAATGGAGCAAGTTGACCAGCATCTCCAGTTATCCGTGGCTGCATATGTTGCACTTGATTAGTAGTTGTAGAAGATGGATTGACTGCAATAATTTGTTCTGAATTATTTGGGCAAAAAACAGCCCAGTCTCCGACCGTCGCAGATTGACGAAACAGGATGCTGTCCTCTGAGACAATATTCCCAGTATAATTTAATTCAAAGCCTTGTTCTGTTACTGGGTCGAAACAATAAGCCGCGACTTTCGAATTACTAGAATCATTAACTCCAAAAACCGCCAAGTTGCCAACCGCTGTGGTGCTGTGAACAGCCTTCGAATAAGCAAATTTTTTAACAATATCGGTTTCTGGATCGTAAAATACTAGCGATATAGGCGCATTCATCCCCATAGCAACCCAATTCCCAACCCCAGCTGCCCCATAAGAAACTCCAGTGATAGGCTCGGATTGGAATTGTGTGACTTGCGTGTATGGGTTATAAGAAGTTATATATTCGTCATAAGATGGCGGGAAAACTGCCCAGTTTCCGAGGTTTGCTGCTTTTTGAGAAGATGTTTTTTGACCCAGTGGGTGTATGTCTGTATCAATATTATAATAACCAGATACATCGGCAAATATACTATATACTGGCGGTCCGACTCCACTCACGACTCCAGTCGGGGAGTATATAGCTGTAGCATCGAAAGGGTATATGAAAATTTCAGAGATTAGATTGTTTATATATATATTTTGATTCTCGTCAATGGCGCTTATATATAGATTTCCATCCCCAGTAACTGTAGGAATGGAAACTTCATTATAACCTGTATATCTTACGGTTTCATTCCAAACGTCTAAATTCCACCCTTCATTTAAAGCACCAGTATCGATAGATGAATTATAATAACTACCAGCCAGAAAATCACAGGGAGAATCTCCACTAAATATAATCGAATAATCTTCTCCGTCAATAAATTCCAAAGAATTACTTGTTTCCAGCCAATTTTGATAAAAATATATTCCAGAATTAAAAAATCCAGGACCAATTAATATTTTTGGCCTATCTACTGTACTCGGAATATAATTATTTTTATTTAAAGATTGGTCTTTCCATTCGTTAATATAAACTTCTCCAGACTGTGCGAACTGCTTTATATTTTCATAATTAATATATTTATTGTAAAAATAAATGTCTTTAGTTTCGCCATCACTAGCTCTTTCTACGGTCATAATAGACCCAGTAAAGCTTGGGTTTAACTTGGATAAGGATAATAGTAAATTAGCTATATTAAAGTTGTAAGGATATTTGACGCTATACCCTGAAACATCATATACTGGAACCTCCTCTAAACACTCACCACTTGCAGAAAGTTTTAAATTCCCAGTTAAACTAAAAGATTCGCCAGTAACTTCGGGCAGCCCTCCGCTAACTATCTCCCCAATGGTGTCCGCTCCAAATAGTGCATCAAAACCAGTAATATTCGTATCATATTGTTTGTCAAAGGTATATACGCCCCTCTTAACATTTCCAGAGAAATTCTGGTCGAATATGCCAGTTTCTATAATATATCCAGCATATCCACTCGCAGCCAAATCGTAATATCCAGTGATTGCTCCAGTATATGATATATATTTCTCTATAGTTCTTGTATTATATGCGCCTGACTGAAGATTTATTTCTCCCGTTGGCAAATATTCATAAGGATTAAATAGGGCTTCGCCTATACCAGTTCTAATAATCCCGGTAAGTTGTTCTTGGTTTAAAATCCCAGTACCCGCAATATCATTGGCTGTAGTTAAAATTGAACTCGATCCAAAAGGAACGAACCCAAAGAAACGAGATGTTGCGTATCCTGCCAAATTAATATCAGTATCAAGGAAGCCGCTTGCCAGTCCAGTTAAAACTAGCTCATAATCATTAACGATCTGTCCAGTAGGTTCGGCATATCCAGTTAAAATCCCCGACCCCATACCAGTTTGAATAAGGCCAGAAGCGTTGTAACCAGAAACCAAACCAGTTTTAAAAATAGAAACTATATTTGTTCCCGTAACGCTATCATCTTGAGTATGACTAAATCCTCTGGAAAAACTTTTATCTCTAAATATTTCACCAGTCTGCCCAGAAACGTGAGAAAGGGAAACTTTAACGTTCGCACCATCAAAATTTGCGTAATAACTAGTAATGGAAAGGGACCCAGAACTTCCCTCAAAATTTGGATTAAATGGCTGTAAGGTTAAGTAATAACTAGACTTTATAACTGAAGGTAAATTTCCTCCAGTTAGATTGTAAGAATATTCTATTTCTCCAAAATTTGTATAAAATAATAAATTGGCGACTCCGCTTAAATTCTGTGATTGCGATGGCGTTAAATAAAATTCTGCTGAGCCTGTTACGTCTTGATTACTATCTATAGAAAAAGTTGCTGGGATATCTGAATTTAACAATTCGCCAGTAAATACTGTAAAAGATAAAGATGGGTTATTATTATTGATAAAACCTGTTAGGGTTTGGCCACTTATTAATTGATTGGAGCTCGTAGTAATCGAATAAGATGGGGTTTCTCCATAAAATTTAAAATCAATATTTTCTGGCTCCTCGTTAATAGCAAACACTCCAGATATTTTCCCACTCGGAACGGTTTCTCCTACAATTTTTGGGACTCCGTTTATGAAATATTCATGATGGTTATTCTTTAAATTTCCAGAAATAATATAATTGCCGTTTTTAGAATAGCTAGATACAAAATCTCTATTCCTGTCAAAAATTTTACCACTAATAAATCTATAGTCTATGTTATAATCCCCAGTTAAACCAACATAAATGTCTGAAGATTTTGTCTTGGTTTTAACACCAAAAACATAACTATAATTACCAGTTTGATCTGAAATACTTCTAAAATTTTTGCCACTTAATATCATTAATTTTGGATTCCCAGTACAGACTGAGTATAATTTAAGTGTTTGGTAGTTCGTTTTTGTAATATGTCTACTAACCTTCTTGTGACATCTACAGAAACTGGCTGCATAATTCTATTTCCAAAAACATAATTTGAAGTAACTCCGTCCGCCGATATATTAATGTCAAAAGACTCTAAACCCTTGGCTATCATATCTTCTCCTAATTGTTTAGAAACTCCAGCAAGAGATATTTTTATACTTTTACGCGGTTGCTCAATATTGTAAGACAAATTTAAATTAAAATCTTCATGCAGTTTTTCTAACAACTCATCACTAGGGGTACAGACTTGGGTGGCCAATTCTTTTCTATAAAATAAATTCAAGTCATCTATCGGAACTTGGTATAAATTTACATTAAATTTGGAGAAACCCTTTTCAAACTTTTCTATATTATCTTGGATAATGTGTTCCACTTTGGGAACAAAAACTTCAACATTTTTTTGATATTCCAAAATAGACCTATAGGTCCTAGCGTCAAAATCTTCGTTAAAAAGAAGCTTTTTACCTGATGGCGTTTTGAATCCGTGAGGTGGAGAGTAAATCTTAAAGCCATTTAGATCTAATCTCGTACAAATTGATGACTGTAAGCCCAACTTTTCAATACACTCTCCTTCTACACACTCATATTCGGAAAAAGTTTCTCCATCAATCGTATCAAAAGACCCGCAGCCTTCGTCGTCTTCACAAAAATTGCTGTCTACACATTGATTATCGCGGCACTTATCCCCATCGATCTCCCTTTTAACAGCTCTCCACAAGGTAGAGTGCTCTTTTAAACTATCTAGTTTAAGTTGCAATTTTTCCAATCTAGCACTATTTTTTTCCCCTTCAAAACATTCTTCATTATTTTCGCAGTCTCCATAACAACCAGAAGACACCGCTCTGCCTCTACTATCCGTAGAGTTAATGCTTATTGACGGATGCACTTGGTCTCTCTCAACACTAAACCCTTCGCTGAAACTATCTGGATACACAACAAATAGTTTAACATTAGGATCATTAATGTGTTCTGGGGCAAAATCTGATATTAGTTTGCTAAATTCCTCTTTATTACCTTCATTAATATCTATTTGTTTCATCTTCTTATCTTCGTAAACATCGAGAAATGCCTTTAGCTCGTTTGTAACACCTTCTTGTGGATACCAGTTATTTGAAACTTGGGTTATAATCACCCCCTCATCAAAAGCGCTTTCTCCATCTTGAACGATGTTAATCTTAGTTTTATTTTGAACTTTTTCTTGTAATTTCCCGACAACTGATCCCTGACTATGACCGAAATCAAATAGCGGACTTTCTAAAAACTTTTTGGTGTTTTTGTCAGTAAAGTTATAAAATTCCCCACCCCCTCTTACCGAAATATTTTTTCTGCTATAATCCTTTTTTCCATATTTGTCATATCCGCAAATATTCAGCTCATCAGTAATATCTATTTGTCTCGCGAAAAACTTTCCAATAAATTCGGAGCCTAATCTTTGTTCATTTTTTATAATCTTTTCTAAAAGATCATCTTTTCTAGAAGCTAGTACAAAATAGCCTCTAGAAAAGGTCTCCACAGCAAATGTGTTCTCCTCAAAATCAATCTCAGCATTCCCAAAAATTGGAGTAGAGGCGAAAAAATCCAGCTCTTCTGGGGTAGGTTTCCAGATTTTTTTGCAATCGTTGACAACAGTTGCGTTATAGTCTATTTTTTTCCCCTCTCCTTCTCCAAACCTAGTGCCCTTGTTGTAATATATCTCCGAAGGTTCATTATTCCTACCTGTAGGGAAAAAGAAAGCTAAAGCCTTAAATGATCCAAGTTGCAAAATACCTCTTTCTTTTGCTACCTCCACTAAAGTGTCTGGATTTAATGAATCTAACCCCTCCGACTCCTGAAGTCCGCTAGAACGTTCAAGAGTGCTTTTAGGAAACTTTTCTGGGACTTCAAATTTAATCTCTCCCCCTCCAGTAGGCGAGCTTTTCTTCTCAGGGGGACCTAGGTATTGCAGCTTGACAATATCTTCCCTACCCCTGTCTGCTCCATACATTTTGCCCCACCAAAAGTGCTCTCGCATGGCTAGGCTATATTTTGCAAGACCAATAGATATTTCTAGATCCTCAAAAGATACCAGATCATTTTCTTCTTGTTTTTTACCTAGAATAGCTTCGTCCGTATCGGAATATAAGTCCCCCAAAGTTAGAGGCTTTAAATCCATCTTAACACTTGTAGAACAGTTGTAAATTTTTCTTTCTCCACTTTGTCTATAAAGAGATATGCTTCCAGAATTTTGAGTATTTTCGACACTCTGCGTTTCTTCGAAACTTATAACGTCCTCTTCGCCGAGTTCGTCCTTGCCAATAATATCTGCTTCAACTTTTGTATCAATAAATTTAAGAGTAGCTTTTCCTTCATTATTTTCTAAATAAAAGTTAAAAGAGAAGTCGGCTGACCATCTTTTTAAAACTTCTCTCAAAGTCCCTTCATACTGCGCGTAATATAGATCATTGGTTTCTGGCTGTCCTTCTATCTCTATATCTATGTCTGCCTGTGTAAAAAATTCTGCTATTGCTTCAAGTAATGATTTGAAATTATATCTAACCTCAAAAATCTCACTACATTCTAAATCTAAACATCTTTGACGATCTATACTGCCATCATACTTGTCTTCTGGACAGTTTGGGCATGGGTCACACCCATCTCCCTGAAACAAGTCTTCTTCAAAATCTAAATAGCCATCTCGATTGGCGTCACAAGGGTGAAATTCTCTACCCATTAAAATTAAGGGCGTAACGTCACCATCGTCATTCAGTTGGATAAAAAATGGTGGCCTTCCAGTTTCATCGCCTTCAACTTCGACACCCTCCATCGAAGATAAAATATCTTTTTTGCTATAGCTTTTTAATCTTTTATCCCCTTCGTCAGATCTTGGTATAATCCCGTGCTTTTTATGTAATCCAATATAAATTTTATCCAAATTCATAGTAATGTCAAAAAAAGTTAATTCCAATATTTTGCCCGACTTACTCACACTGGTGCGCGTCTTGACTAGGGAGTATTTTCCTAATTCCTGTTCTCCTATCTTTATTTCGTAAAACTCTTGAATAGAGTTGGCATCCAATTTTGGAATTTCGTATATACCATCTTCATTAACAACATTGATAGTGATGCTAGACGGTGAATCTGAAAAATTATTTTTGAATGAAGCATTGTATATTTTACCTCCAAATATATCAGTCGCGCCATCAATTTTTATCAATTCTATTTCTGTTTCTTTCATCTATTGTATTATCTTATAAATTATTGTTTTTTCAATTAATGTTAATTTCGTAATTTTCGCTTTTATATTTTATATTATATTAATTAAGTTTTTACAGGCCTATTGTGTATTTAGACTTTTCATATCTTCAGCCAAAAGTTTGTAACCATCTTGGAGTAGGATAGATTTACCCAAAATAGCTTGTTGAAAAAAGTTGTTTATATCCCCAAAGTAATCCCCCTTTGTTTCAAATATTCCAGATTTTAATCTTTTATTGTTTGGCGTCTCTAAATAATCTAAACTATGCAGCATCTTCTTTCCATTTAAGAAAACCATTGAGCTTTTTTCAAAAAATTTATCAAAACTTAAATAATTGTTATCTCCGCTATTGATTTCAAAATAATCATTAAACTCCATAGCCTTATACTCCCCAACTGGAAGATTGATAACCGATCCAGAACCAGTTAAGATGCTGTATAAAGAGTTTTTATCTCCAGTAAATAATAGGGAGGTTTTGCTTGTTCCAGTATACGAGCCACTAATATCTTTAATTTTCAATTCGGATAGATTTCCGTAAGTGAAAACTCCAGAAGAGTTTAATCCGCTCCCAGTGATTTTATTATTTTTTATGTCATAATTCTTTCCCGATATTTGCAAGTAACCTTTATAAAATGAAAAGAAGTTGCTATTTGAATCATTTTGTGGAATCTTAAAAAATCCTTCAGTATTATTATATTTTACAGTATTATTTAAATTTAAATCTTCTGGAGAAACTAAAGACTGATTTAAAAAAGATGGAGCCATATTTTTTTTAATAAAAATCGAGTCAAACCCATACTGATCAATATAACCGCTATCAATATAAAATCCGCACGATTGATCAATAACATCACTCACGAAGACTTCTTTTAATGTTTCGTTCTTAACCGTAGTAGATTCAAAACCACTTACAAGGCCAGTTATAGGTATAAAGTTAAAACCACTTATAATCCCAATTCCAGTCTGAAATGAAAATATAGGCTCAATATTGCCACAATCATTTAAGCAATTATATTCAAATACTAGATCCGAAAACTGTCCAGTACTTAAAGTTACTTGGCTCTGAAAACCAGTAATTAACTGTCTAATTACAACACTCGAACCAGTTATTAGCCCAGTTTGAATATTTGACTCAGCAAAGTTACCGCTATACTCAAGAAAAAAGTTTCCTTTCTTTATTCCTATTTTGTCTCCACTTCGATAAAGGGATTCCCTATTTCCACAAAAATCACTAATGTAGCCAGTCTTTAGAATGTCCTTATTAAATGGAATGTTATTCTTTAAAACGGAAAATTCTCCAGAAATATCAACAGACTCTTTGAAAATATATTTAATACCGCTTTCAACGTATCCGCTTTGCGAAGTCTGCGTTCCAGTTAAACTGATTAAACCCAAAGAGTCCTCGCTTCTAATTAAAAACCCAGAAAATATACTATTTAATTTGGTAGTATTTATTTTTTTATTGAAATAAACAAAGTTATCTATTGTCCCGCTAAAACTTGATTCCGATATTTGTTTATTCGGTGTTCCACCAATAAACCAGTTTTCACCATGAGAAACTCCGTTTATTGAAAAGTTTTCCACATCAAATTTGTTTGTATTAAAATTGTATCTCCCTATATTAAAGTTTGATCCATTTTTGTTTAAAACGATCCCATTATAACTAGCATAATTTAATTCTGAAACGAATATCCCAGAAGATGACTCAAGATATAAATTATGGGTATCATTAAATCCTAGATTAAAGCCTTTGTCACCCGATAGGCTGCTAAAAATAATACCGTTATTAGTCCCGTATTTGTTGGCGGTAATTATAAAGGTCCAATTTGAACTTCCAGATAAATTTTTTGAATTATTAATTTTTAAAAAACTTTCACTGTCATAATTTTTAATAAAATTGCCCGTTCCTTTTTTATCATAAAAACCAGAATAATTTTCCCCAACAGCATAGCCATCTGATATTTCTGTTTTTTTATTATAAACTATCGGCTTATAGGGATTCCCAGATTCGAAAAAGCCGCTCGTTGCAGGTGATTCTCCAAGGATTCCAGTATCAAAGTCATAATATATGTCGATGTCCGACAAACTATTACCCTTGCTCCTATAAAAATCCAAAAAATCCTCTGCCATGAGACGTTATTACACATTTTATGTATGTATAAGAAATTTCTCTTTTTATAAAAAAAACTGTAATATTCCCCTATGAGAAGGATTATTAGGGATAAAGGAATAGAAAAAAATATCAATGAGGTTGTGAATGTTTTTTTTGGACTTAAAGATGGAGAATTGCCAGAAAAGTTCAAAGATCTGCATAAGCAATACATTGCAGAATTAGAGTTTCAAGGTGGTGGTTGCTCTGGTTGTAAAAAAAATGCAATTCAGAGGCGTTATAAAAATAATATATTAGAAAATATTTAAATGTCAGAGTATTATACATCAACTGGAAGATATGATTTATCTACTGGAGATATTTTAGATGTAGAAACTAATCTGCCTCTAAAAACTTTCGACTTACCAGATTTTTTCCAGACTGGGAATAGAATTTCTAGCAATCTTTTGTACAACGAAGAGCTTAAGGTTGGCAGTTATTATGTTGATACTTTCAATAAATTTTATCCAGATGTTCCACCCTCTGGGAGTTTAGAATATGAAAAACGAAAAATCGGGATTGATAGTATATGGAGTACTGATTTTGTAAAAAGCAAAAGATTTCACGACTATTATACTTGGACTGGTGTTGAATTCTCTGGAGACGTTGAGGGTTTCGGAGTTGTCGAAGTCGCTGGTCTTATATATTCTGGATATTCAGAGGGAACATTAACTGGAAACTATATTTTTGAAACTGGTGAAGCCCCGTCAATTACATTTACTGGTAAAAGTGTGGTATTGGTTTCTAAAGCCTCAACTTTTTCTAATTTCGCAACCACTTTTTTTAGTGGATTAAGGGGTTTGGTTAGTATAAGGCCTTTGTTGCAACCATCACGAAATGTTCCGTTTGTAGATTCTGAAACTGAAACTGGTAGGGCATATTTAAATGATGCTTTATTAAACTCTATTATACCTCAATTTGGGGGTGGAACCATCAAGCGCTGGTCGCGTATTGACGAGATGATTAGTGGTTTAGAAGAAAATAGTAGAGATAATAAAATATTTTTGTTGAGAGATTCTGATACCAGCAATATTAGCTTTGGAGCACAGAATGATATTCCTGAAGAATATGTAATAGACAGAATTAAAAGCAGCCAGATTCCTGTATATGATTTTTATACTACACCGTCAAATACACAAGTTTCAAATCCTCTACAAAGCATTACAACATTTTCTTATTCTCGTACAGAAGCGGAAGATGCTTATATATCAACTTCCAAACAAATACCTGTATGGGTTAATGATCAGACAACCGTTCTTCAAAATGGACCATCTAGCAATTGGCTATCTCCAGCAGATATTTTTCAATTTGATACTAGTGAATATTCTTTTGTAGGGGGTGGATATATTTCAGGGTCAAAAACTGGGAGTATTACTGGCGGGCTATATATTAATGTTTTTGATAAACCAGCGATATTAAAAACACAGGTTTATGGGAATTACTACGAGGATAAATTTAGGGGAAATATAGACGTCTCAATAAGTGGTCGTGTTCAGTTTAAAAACATGTTTGAGGAATTCTTTTCTGGGGATGGTTACGGGATTAGAATATCTGGAGAAAATTACAGTAATTCGTTAGTAACTGGAGACATGTTTTATCCTCCATATTCTGGAGAGCCTTACGTGGAAGGGAAATACATAGAAAAAGCTGTTAATTTCAAGAACTTTAACTTGATTAGTCCAATCAACTTGGATGGATTTTTTGTAAATGGAATAAACGTTAACGTAAGCGGAAATCCGTCTTACTCTGGGGAAATTTATTTAGCCTCTGGAGTGATTGATGTTAACAAGACCATCAATACTGGGATAACTGGAGAGTTTGATTTTTTCGATATAAGTTTTTTAAACGAAGTTCCCGAATATTTTGTTAATACAAGTGGCTCTAAAAATTTAATATCTGGAGATAATTTTTATACCTACCTAATATCAGACGCTTCGGGATATACTGAAACTGCAATTACAAGTGGAATAATAATTCCTACAGATATCTCAGAAGATACTTTCACCAAGAGCATCGACCCATTTTTTAGCAGAAGCATTTCTGGAGATCAGGTAGTGGATGGCATCAAGGATGAGAGGGTTGAGGATTTGTTACCAAGTAGTACGAATCTTTTAAAAACAACAATACAGGCCAACGGAACGGGTCGTGCGTTTATAAGCGGCACTTTCCAAGGGGATATCACCTATACTGGTATTTATTACAAAGATGATGATTCTTTGGACGGAATTTTAAATCCAGCGCATGATTGGAATTATAAAATTTCAGACTTAAGTAATTTTAATTTGACGGGGTTAGAGGGCGATAATAAGGTAAGAATTGTAGATGATTCAGGCGAAGATGTGGAAATTGCTGAAGATGTAGACATCATATTTTTGTTTGATCGGTCTGGCTCTATGGGTGACGACATAAGAAATTGTGCTGCTGCTATATCTGCATCCGAACTTTTTGATTTTCGTATAATCAATGCATTTATCTATTCATATGATTATTATTACAGTAATAGTACTATTGGTATCATAAATGAGTATTATGATATCAATATGGTGACTACACCGGGGTCTTATGAAAGATTCCAAGCGGTGTTAAATGATATCCGTAGCTATATAACATTGGAAGGGGGCAAGGAAAATCTATCAGAAGCAATTGTAGATATAGATTCTATCGGTGCATTTAATGGTTATTCTGATAGAAAGGTTATTTTATGTGCATTCACAGACGAAGATGATGATTCTTTATCTAATTATGGATCTCAAGCTTTAAGCATCTTAGGAAGCAAAGAGGTTCAAACTGTTTTTTTTACTACTACGAGAGATTCTTATGGTAACACCAATTTGTTACTAGAACCTTATTATAATAGCTTTTTAAATCAGTTGCCACCTGAGTGCAACGCTCAATGGGTAAATATGTCTAATGTTAACTCTGCGAATTTTAGTATTCTTATTAATGTGATAGCTAAAAGAGGTTTTGCCAATCTTGATATCATTTCAATATTATCTATTGACAACGCTGATTTAAATGATTATATAGATGATTTATATTTTGAAGATGCTTCGTATTCGCAAGAAGATTTTTGGCCCTTAGGCTCGCTCTTTATTAAAGAATTAGAATTGAGTGGCGAAACTAGACGAGGTCTAGGTGTCAACGTAGATGATGACTTTGCAATATTAGTAAATGATGAGGTAGTTTTAAGCCCAAGTAGAAATATAAGATGGTATTCACATTCCCCACCTTATTCGGTATGGGTAGTGGGCGGTAAAATCACTGCTAACTCTATTGATTATCCTATAACAAATTTATCCAGCGATTATAATCAAATATTTAAAGTTTCTGATAGTTGGGACGGATATGGTTCCGTAGAAGTATCTATTCAAGATAGAATAGATGAAATTGAGCTTTTGCATGGTCCTGTAGAATATTCATCTTTGGAACTCGTAGTAACTGATGGTAGAGGGTTAATAAGAGGTTGGAACGCTAAACCATTAGTTGGTAATTTAGATGAAAACCTATCTGTTGGCGTTTATTCAAAGCCTTTTATTCCTAATGGTTTTAATATATCTACAGAAAGTTCTAATGACTTCCAGAATGCTTTCAATAGATCCTCGGAACAACTAACCTTAACTGAGTATACTTCAATTATATTAAATTCCATTGATTGGCCTTATGTCTCTTTAACTTCGGGGCAATCTTCTCCAGAATATGTATGGTCATATACTGGTAATATTTACCCCGATGATAAACTAGAAATAGCAGTATTTGATGGCTGGGGTTTTGCATCCAGAATAATTCCTTGGAGTGCTAAACTTACTTGGAGCGACGGTTTGGTTACTCGTGAAACTGGTGGATATTACCAAACTTTAGATACTGATTCTGCCAAGATCCGCTCCCGTGACGATACAGGATTAACAGCGTTACAATATTTCTCCGAAACTGGTGGTGGTCCTTGGGGGGAATCATATGTATTTTACGAAAGTGGTAAAGGCATAATTGACATAACCAGAGATGAGAAGCCAAAATTTGTTCAGGATATAGCATATATTCAATATGACACAAGTGGAATCCCTTATAATATAGCTCAAGGAGTTGGCTTTTCCGTTAGGTATCAAGAATCCATTTCTTCCAGTGATCCAAATTTTTCAGAATTAAACAAGCCAGAAGTAAAGTGGGAAGACGTTGGTTTTATTTGTAATTTAGAGTTATTGGGTAAAATTAATAAAGATAACAATGACGACGACGACGAAGATGAAGATGAAGGGCTGTGTGAGCCACCACCAGGCTGCCCCGGCACAGAAGGCGCTGGTGGAGCTGGGGGCGAGCCACCGGGCGGTGGCGGCAACGTCGGCAACAAAGACAAATCGGTTTCTGGCGCTTTTTTTAGTGGAAGCATAGATTTTAATAAAATAAGTCTTGGCGATTATTTGGAATTTAGTCCGTATAATTTTGACTTCTCTGGTAAATACATGGAGACCTATGGAACTGGCTTTCCTAGTAATTATAATTTAGATAATAAGTTTTATTATGACAGAAGGGGTAACAATGTTAGCACATTTAGTAATGCGACTGAGCTGTCCTATTTGCTTAACAGTTATTATAATACTTTTACATTAGGCACAAAAAGGGGTATATGGCAGTCATTTAAAGTTGATATTGAAGAATACGCAAATGACAAAAGTGGAGATTTTTATAATGGGCCATTGTTAAAAGCGACCCCTATTAATTCTAACTTTTTGCAGATACAATCCCTAATCTACGGAGAAATGGGGGGTTATAAAATTGAGTTTAATAATCAAGATGGGATTGATAGTAAATATCAATACTCAATGCCGATTTCCATAGGGGTTCAAGCCAGTGACAATGGTCAGCGGTGGAAAAACCTAATGCTGAAAGATTTCAATTACGACGAAAATAGCCACGAACTCATAACTGACGGATTGGAATTACAAAAACAACCGCTATCCTTTATTGAGGGTTCTGAGCTAAGAGTTGATAACGAGAAAGAGGGGATAGACTCAATAATCATAAATTCAAATGATCATTCAATTATATCGGGAGATGGCGTATTTTTAAATCAAGTAGAATCCATTGGGCTAACTTTTACAAATCTTGGATATGGCGTATTTACTGGAGTTGGATTCCCTGAAGAAATAGATGTTTCGGATTTTTATAAAGAAGATATCCAATTCCAGTATAGTGGAAATTATTCTGGATCTTTACTTGGTTTCGTTTCTGGCTACAAAGTAGTCAAGCCACAAGAAGAAGATGATGAATTAGACTTCGAAGACATAATATATCCCTGCCCTTCACCTAAAATAGTTAAAAGATCAAAGTCTGTTATTATTGAAAGTGGGCTTGACAGCTTTGGTAACTACTATACAATTTCTCAAGATGAAGAGGCTGAATGTAGCGGGTGCGATAATCACTATCAAATAGAAATTCCAGTTGGCCACCCCATTAATTCTGGCGTAGATATCGAAGATCCGAATTATATAAAAACTGGCTATGTTCTATGTAAAGAAGAGATACCGGAACAAGAAAAGGAAAAGTTAATACCGAAAGTAACAACTATATCATATAGCGGATTTTTTACAGGCTTTGAAGGTGAAAATATATTTCCATCAAATAATACATATTTTAATGGATCATTCACAGCCGACTTGAAACCAGAAGCCCTTTTTGAGATCGCTAATCAAGTGGCGGTTTATCCAGTTAATACAGCCTCTTTATTCTTTGAGGATATCTCGGTTATCCCAAATTCCGTTATAAAAGGGGAAGAAGAAGAGGAATCAAACCCAGAAAGCGATCAAAGCATCAGCTTTAGAACTGGGTTCATATTTGAGAATGAAAACCCTTATAGGTATTATAGATTATTCTATAGCGGGTTCAGTGTTCTCCCATTAGAGGAGGGCTTTTTATCGCAGAGTGGAATAACGATATTCGACGAGATTAATTTGTATGGACCAACTAATTATCAATTTGATTTGAGTGGGTCACAAGAGATTACCCTATATGATGCTACTTATTCTGGAAACTTACAAGTTCCAGTTTTCGGCAATGTAACTGGCATACACACTGGCAGTAGCTTTTCTGGAGTATTGCCCGTCAATGAAAACAAAACTGGAATTATAACCTCAGACTTCTTCTACAATGGCGAGCAAGTTTACGCTACTGATTTTTTTGGCAACTATGTCACCAACTTAACTGGAATTGGAGAAGCTTCTGGGACTATTACTGGATTGTTTTATAATACAGAAACTAGCAGGTTGTATAATAAAATAGAGGTCCAAAAAACAGTTACTGGATATGAAAATGTCAAAGTGGAAGTTAATCAAATAGATGATATCTTCAGCATATTGGGTTCAACTAACGAACAAATACTTATAGATATTGAAGCTTCCGCTAGATTCACTGGGCTTGGGAATGTTAAAGCTTTTCAAAGCGGAATCAATAGTTTTACAACGGTCAGCGGCTCGGAGACTGGATTTATAAATGATGGAAGCGGTAGCTATGATTTTTATAGATCTCAATCTTTTGTTTTAGGAGAAAAGCTTCTACTTCAAAATGGCTATAAAATTTTAACTGAAGACTCTGGCAATCTAAATTTAGAAGCATTAGAAATTGCGAGAATATTTAACTCTACTCCGTCTGGGTATATTAATTCTCAAGTAACATTAAACTACAATAATCCGATTATAAATGATAGAATAATAATTGATAACAATGCCTTTGTAAGAAATACGGGGAATCAGTTACCAAATCTATTTAAGGATATAACTGGTTTGTCGAATGTTATTAATAGTGGCGAATTCGGATTTATCGCATCAATAAGTGATAACAGCACCTTACAGATCTACACAAATGCCTTGGGAGATCTTGGTAATTTAATAACGGTCAGTTCTATCGGAAGCGATGGGAAGCCAACGTTTCAATCGGATACTTTCACTGGTGGTCAAAATTTGTATCAACCATTAAGTGGCTACGGGACTTTTTCTGGTAGTTCTTCGGAAACAATTAATAATACTGGGATCTATGAAGTAGATTACACAGGCGAAATTAGTGGTATAATTAATATATATACTGGTAATAAGTATTTTACCGATACATGGGTTTTGCATTCTGGAAGATACAACAAAGATTATAGTTTTAAATCTGGCATTCCTAGTGGGGTTATAACCTCGATCTATGAAGATGGCTATAATTATCTAGGCATTTACCCAAGTCAATTTAATTTATTTATTGATTACGTGCCTAGTGATTTGATAGACTATGATGATACCAACAATGAAGCTGACGTCGCTGAGTTAATAGTTACTGGGATAAATTTAACTGGATATAAAATCCCAATATACGGAGACAAATAATTATGGGAGGAAGATTTAAAATTATAAAAACTGGGGCAGAAACAATTCAAATTGCTGCTGCTAGTAGTATTGCAATTTCCAAAGAAAGGTATCAGCCAAATGGTGTTGATTTTTATATGGGACACGGCAAAGATGGTTCGGATCAAGATTTGAGAATATCATCTCGAATTTATATGACTGAAAAACAATATGAGGCAGAGGAGAAATCTATAGAATATGCTTCGGAGGTAGGTGTGACTGGCCCGGAAATTATCACAGATATCAAAGCTGATAAAGAACCCTCACCACAAAGTAGGGAATCCCCTTACGAAGCTTTCCATATTAAAGGCTTGGGGATCGACTTTACTCCTATATGGGACGACGATCCCCAGAAAAGGAGTTATATATATTTAGAATTAGATTTGCATCAAACCCTAGATGTTCGTTCTGCTGCAATTGTTTGTGGACCTGTTAATGGCAATGGTAATGGAAAAATTCCTGGAGAACAAGATGAACGCACTGATTTCCTCCCAGAGGAGGAGAAATTATTGGGATGGCCCTCCTTCCCCTCGTCATACCTTTTTAGCCTCGAACCAGATGAAAAAGGTGATCTAATCGACACGTCCACGGGCGAAAAGCCAACTAACGATAAACTCGGTGAAAGTAGATATCAAAAAAAAGCATACGTGCTAATTGGATATTTATCTAAGGACATTTTGGCAGATTCGGGAAGTGTTATACTGTTTGATTCTAAAGCTAAAGACACGGGTTTATATATGTCGGTAGTTGGTTGTGTTGAAAATGATCTTGAAGTATCTCATGGACTTTCCAACGAAACTCCAGTGCTTAACTTGTCTCCGCAATTTGCATCGGCGCAATTGACTTCGAATTATTTCGAATTGTCAGGTGGGGGAGGGGATGAATAATACTTTCAATCGATGAGTGATTTTGTAGAAATAGGTAGTGAGGAATATTACAAGGAGGCTTCTGAGAAAAAAAAGAAAAGCCAGCCTATTAATTTTGAAAACACAATCTGGCAGACTTTGGATCAAAAGCCATCTATAGGAAATTTATACTTCTTAGATAGTTTGCTATATAATTCTTGCAAATCTAAAGCAGAAGAGGAATTGGGATATAGCCAAGAGGAAGAAGATCTTGAAGAAAGGGAAAAGAGAATCATAGAACTTTATGAAGAAAAGGAAGGCGATATAGAAAGATTTAATATTGCCAATTACCAAGTAGGAGCGAGTATAGATAATATTTATGATGTAACCTTTAAAAACAGAATGTATCAACTAGATGTTCTTATTTTAACGCTCAGAATCGTCAGTTTTCCAAATTTATATGGGTTGAACATTACATACCCAGAATTAACTACCTATGCCACTAGGTCGTCAACCCTTCCACTTTTCACAGAAAGTCACGAAAGAATGACTGGGCAAGCACACGTTGGGGGCCTTAAGATAGATACTAGATTCATCTTAAGAAGAAATGGGCGATATCTGATCAAAGCGTCCGCCGTAGGAAACGGTTTCACTACAAACGGATTTGGAGCTCCTGTAGGAATAATCCCATTTTTAGGTGGAAGTCTCCCGATCCTTTTTGTTTCCTCAGATCCAGAGGAGCAACCTCTTTATGCTTTAGGCTCCATTAGTCCAATCGAGTATAACAATAGTGGTGAAAAATTTGAAAATACTAGAAATTGGTCACTTTCTGAAGAATTAAAAAAATATGAAGACGGAGATATTGAATTCGAAAAATTGTCTTTATTAGCTGAAAAAACTTTAGGAACTATCGGAGATTAATACTGCCTAGATCTCCTTTTTGGTTAACTGGTGATCCGGAATAGTCCCAAGAATAGTTAAATGTAATTTTTTTCCCGAAATTTGGGTTTGATCCTATAGTTTTTGTAATCAAAATTTCATCTCCTGATAGATAATCCCTTGAAATTCCCAAAATTTCATCATGAGTGGATTTTATTCCTTGTTCAATACCAATATCATCCTTAATTACGGCAGTACCATTAATGGATAACTTGGCTCTTTCAAAGTATTCTAAATTTTGAAGGACGTATTCGTCTGAACCTTCTTGCTTTAAATATACTTGACCAACTAGTGCATAAGGTTGTGCTTTGAAGTATGGATATTCTATGCCAACAGAATAGTCAAATTTTTCAAAACCTTCTGGCGGCTCTTCTTCGTTTGTAACGTTAACGGAAAAACTTATTTCCCCTTTAAATTTATTTTTTGTAACACTGGCCGAGGTATAATTCTTATTTATATCTTCAATATCATAATAATTAGAAAAAAGTTCCAATACATTCTCGCTTTTATAGATATTTATTTTCGAATCGTAATTACTTTCGATAAGCTCCCATTTATCTGTTAAATCTGACCTTCCCTTTAAAGAACCTTTTAGAGAATATTTTGTTATTTTATCTTCTCCCTTGCTTTCGTTCAAGGATAATTCTAAAATCAATGTATCTTCACCAATATTGCTTATAGCGTCGTCATATTCAAAGCTAAAGGATATGGATTTAGCTTTATTATTTATTTTGTTTGTCTTTGTAATCGGAGTTTCATTTAGCGTTATGCCGTGACTCTCTTCTATTATTGTTTTAAATTCCAAGTCCGCAAGAATTGTTTCTAATTCTTCTGGGGTTGTATTTATTCCACCAGTAATATCCCCAGATATAGAAGCCTTATGAAAGCCTTGAACTTCTTCGCTTATAATAACGCTATAACTAATTTTAGATTTTTTATTAGTATTAAGCAAATCAAGTTCATAAACTTCGCTAATAGAATATTCTCCATTAATTCTATTTATACTCTCTGATTGACTTATTAATACAAAATCGGAAGAACTAGTTACGCCATTTTCTAGGTAAGCTGCCAGACTCGTCGGAACTTCTGTGACTACTGGATAAACCAAGTTTTTAACAAAGGTTTGAACAGTGTCGAATCCTGTGCCGTCTAAACCTTCAGTATTTATTCCAGCCGCAGATGCGACATGGCTAACCCTTAAAACTTTTTCTCTGTCTTCGGAAAAATCCCATTTGTCTGAGGGGTTAATTATACCTTGTTCGATAAAGTAATCATTGGGATAGCATAGTAAAACCACAGTATAATCAATATTTGATAAATAATCTGATGGCCCAAAATCAATGCTTTGCAAAAAAACGTTTCCTCTTGTAATTCCCCCTACGCTCAATGTACCATTTACTATTTCGTAAGTTGTAAGAATGTCGTCTTGTAAACCTAGTAAATCAACGTAACCTTCAGTGGCAATAGCTTTTCCATTCAGAGTTATATTCTCCGAAAATCCCCACTTTTTATTATAGAAAATGGGAGACTGAGTAATAGAAACTTTTGGTTCTGTAATTTTAGATATCATCTATGTCGGCGGACTCCCTTAGCCAATTCCAATAAACACTAAATGTCATTAAATTCTTTTTAGGGTTGAAGGATATTTTTGGTGCAGAAATGTGAAGAAATTCTTCATCTGGCTTATAGCTTGAAACATTAGAATTAATAAAGCTAATGTAATTTGAGAAACTACTTTCTTTCTCACCTCTTAATTCCATAGTTAATGTAGTTTTTCCTACTGTAGCTAAGTTTAATTTTTGAGATATCTGCTTGTCTCTTAATATGTTAAAATTATTTTTTAAATCAACTGGGTAAGAATTTGTTAAAGTATTTTTAGTTGTGATTTTGTCGTCGCCTTCCCTAGGTTCGCTTGAGTAGGTAAAGTTATAATTAATGGTCCCATCTATTTCCGAATAATTAGTATCTTCACTCGAAAGATATATCTCCCTAAAGTCTATTGTGTTACTTCTAAATGTTGTTTCTACTCTTTCTTGAATGCCGTTCTTTATTTCATCCCAAGCTGTTTTAGCATTTTCGATAGAAGAGAACGGCTTGCCATCTCCAATTATTTGTCCTCTTTCAGATATTAAGTAAAAACTTTCTGACTTTTTAATTTCATTACTATACGACCAACTATGACCCTCTTGAATAGATATGTCGTTGGAATAAACAACCGTATAAGTAACTGTTGAACTTCTTTCGTTTATATCTCTAGTAACTGATATCTTTTTTTGATTAAGAGTCTGAGGGGTGTCATATTCGTCTATAAAGACGTTGAATGCAGTAAAACATCTATCATAAGAGTTGTTAATCAAATTTGATGCTTTGCTTTTAGCCACTTCTAATAAGTCTTCTCCATTAATACCACGAACAACACCGCGCTCGGATACCGTTGTTATCCCATTGCCGTCTGTAGAAATGGAGGTTTCTAAGGTGTAATCACAATTATCCTCTGGGGCTTCAACAAAGTTATATTGATGAGATAGAGAGTATGATTTAGATATTTGATCGATACTTTCAGTAGAGTATAATTTGTATTCAGATGGATCATAACCAACTATTAATTCTCCAGACAATGCTTGGTCAATTAAAGCCTCTGCTAGGTCTTTCGCTGAGGCTAGTGGATCAGTAGTCTCGTCGTCCAAATACAAAATACTAACCGAATAATTAAAATCTTTATTAGAGGCTGATCTATTAAACGAGAAAGATTCGCTTAAACTTTCTAAAAACTTTGTGCTCGTAGGTACGATAAAATCATCCTCTAATCCCTCTTCATAAATTTCTATAGAAGCTGAGACTTTTTTCAAATTTGGACTAAGATCGTCATCAGAAAAAGAGATGCTGGTCAACTTGCCTGTACCGAAGTCTTCGCCATTAATACTGACTTCCTCCATTATCGGCACTTCCAAAAAATCGTCAATAGCTTGAACATTCGGAGTTGAGCTTCCTTCTAAAATATCTGCATCAATTAAAAAACCCTCAACCTTCAGAGTTTTTATTTTCCTATAATTATATAAATTTGCTCCGAAATATTCATATTCCGTAGAAGACCCTAATATTGTTGTTTTATCGAATATCATTTATATAAAGGTAATTATTGACATATCTACGGACGCAACATCTTCGGCACTTAAAGTGAAGTCAGTTGATTGGACTTTTCCAGAAATTGAATAATCCTGTAATGAATTTCCCTCTAAATCCTGCACACTAAAAGAAAGAGAGGCTTCTTCTCCATTGGTAGTAATAAAATGATCAATGTTACTAGTTTTAATGTTACATTCTTTTTTTCTTTCCGTAATGTCGATGAAGTCTGGCTCATTAGCAGAATTTGATGTAAAAAATATGGGATTCTGAATTAAGGAAGCGCTCAAAGACAAGTCAGATACCCCGCTAACTCCGACTACTGGACTATTGGCGGAATGACCAATGAGGATACTATCATCAAACAAATTGGTTAGTTGTTCAGTGGTCATTTCTTCTTGTATGTTTCCATAGTAAATCAAACTAACGCTGGCATCAAAAAGTGAGTTCTCACTTGCAGAAATGGACAAGCTTTGTGGGCATAATGGTCCGGTAAAGCTATAAGACCCAATCACCAACTCTTTGGTATTAAATTCTGAAAAATTCTCGTCTCCATCAAAAAGTGCTTTAAAGTCTTCATAAAAAACGTCCCCATCACTACCTATTAAATAGTTTATATTAATTGCAGTAGTAGGCCTTTTATTCCCGTAAGTTACTCCAGAGCTAATAGACCCACGGTCTCTAGCGGACCCTAGAGAATTCGAAGTACTTATGCTAAAATCTTTACATAATATTTCCACACCATCGTATGTTACACTAACATCTTTATAATTTATATAACTCATTATGGTGCAATTTCCAAATCTTCTAAATTATTAACAAATGACTGAAACTTGATACTTCCCTCCAAAAAACCATCAACACTTGCAGTTAGTCCCTCCGATTCGATATTAGCTTTTGGCATAGAATAGATAATTGTTTCATCGCATCCCGTTATAGTAATTGTTAAATCATTTGATCCACTTATAAATTTTTCAAAATCATTCATAACACTATCCATAGCCGAACCAGCGACTATCAAATCCAAATCCAAAGAAATTGTATATCCTTCCACCCTAGAAACATTAACTGGTAGATGAGTTCCCATGATATAAGATGGCTTCCAACTTGTTGAGATGGAATAGTTAAAAGACTGAATGTGTTCTGTTTCTAATCTGTCAAGACCTCCAATAAAAATAGATTTACTTTTGAATGCTTTCTCGCCTATATTATCTTGCGGGTCGATCTCTTCGTTTTCTATCTCCCCATAAGCAACAAATTCAATCGAATCGGATGGTAGGGTAGAAACCCCTCCGTTCAAGGTGTAACTATTGATATACCCTTGGTTAAAATTAAAATTAACATCAGAAGATCCCAGAGATCCATTCGAGATAACTCCACTGTTTGCAATAAATTTACTATACAAGTCACTTCCGTCGTCTAATATTAACGCCGATATAGATCCTACAGACTCGTTCTTGCCTCCGTAACTCCGAGTTAAAATGCCTTTTCCAACAACTTCTACTTTGGGACTAGAATAGGAGGAATCAAAAGAAAAAGAGTTCGCTCCCTTAATTGAATCGCCCTCTAATCTTACACAAATATCTTGATTTCTAAAATACCTCATACCTTGGCATTTATTACACTTTTATCGAGCGTTATTGAATTGAGCAGATTTATCAGCGCTTTCAATGCCAGCTCTTTTCATTTTGTCTTGATCAACCCCCATAAAACTTCTATTTTTGCCTTTTTGTTTTTCGGCTTCGTGTCTCATTTGTGCAAATTCTATTATTTCTTCTGGATCTTCAGAATCAATATTCGGGTAGTTTTTAAAAATATTTCCGAATATATTTGCATTTGCAGCTAAATTTGTTTGAAAATATGTAATTTGACTAATTGGTTTTCCAAAATAATGATATGCATTCTCTGCTAAATCCCACGAACTTCGGAAAAACCCTTTAATAGATATTTTTCTAATATTTGATTCTCTTAATTTTTCAGTATATTTATTATAGCTCTTGTTAATTTTAAATAACTCTTCTGGTTCTATTTCATCAAAATCCTTTTCATTAAACTTTTTTTGAGAAAGGTTTTCATCTAAATATAAAGAATTTATAATATAATATTCATGCATCCTTTTGTCGGTGATGCTCTCTATTGAGCTGGATGTAATTGAATATTTTTGGTCTAATAGATTCTCGTACTCTTTGTAACTATCTTCGAGTTGCTTTTTTGCATGTTTCTTCATGTCTTCCGCCAATGACTTCTGAATAGTTTTTTTCAGTTGATCATTTAATTCGAGCAAGTCTTTGATTTTAACATTTTTTTCCTCTGACCACAAATCTTGAGAAATGGCCCTTTCAATTAAACTTTCAGAACTTTCTACACCTCTTTTTTTTAATCGTTCGTAAAAAAAAGAATACACTCTCTCATAATCTACATGATCATCCAAAGACATGTGCTTGATATAAAGATCGTTCTCAATATCATAAGAATAGCCTTTTAATATTTCCGAAAGCCCGCTTCGAAGAATAGAATCTTCATTCATTACTTCTTATTATCTTTTTCTACTTCTTTTTCTTCTTTCTCTACTTCTTTTTCTATTTCTTCGTTTTCGATTTTTCCTTCAACTTCTTTTCCAAAATTTTCTTTATAAAATCTTTCAAAATCTTCTTCGGTATCTGCAATCCCCATAAACCACAAAGTAAATAAAAATACCAATTTGTTACAAATATCAGACCATTCGCCGCCATTTTCACCTTCTTGTTTTTCTTCCATCTGTTCGAACTGCTCAATCATTCTTTTTTGTGCATGTTCGTTGTCTGAATCAAATAGAGCTGCGTCCCCAATTAAAGAAAAGTTTAAAAAGGCATAATCAATTGACTTATTACGGGCCTTCGTCTCAACAGTATCATCATAAATAGCCGAATAATATTCATTGAAATTTCTGATCTCTTCTGACAACTTATTGATCTCTTCGTATAATTTAATCCTAGAATCTTTGTTTTTATCACCAACGCTAGTGAGCAATTCCTCCTCTTTTTGTACAAGCTTTTGGCGTAATTTAGTAATTTCATACTCATCACCCTTGGTCATCGCTCCATCGCAATTATCCATATAATACTTGTCAACGGCTGCTCTTGTTTGAACTCCCATGTTCATGAGCTTTGACTTGATCGCAGCTTGGAAAATTTCTAAGTCTTCCATTTCGCTTCTATTTGGTTTTTTAAGACCAAAATCGAAAGTTTTTCCGCCTATTTCCCCCTTGAATGTATATAATTTTTTCATAAATCCCCCTTACCTGTTAATTTCAAAATAATTACCAGCTTGATCTTCAAAAAATCTCGCTTGATCATTACCAATATCTAAAATCCTTTGCCTCGCCTCTTCATAATCATCACTAGAAATGCACTTTTTATCAAGTAAATCTTCTAGATGATATAAATATTGTTTAAACATGTATTTAATACACCGTTTACCCAAAAAATTAAAATATAAATAATCTTTTTCTTCCATGCCTTTTATCCAAACTAATATTACATCCAAAAAGATAAAGTGAGAAATTACTTGGGTGGCTTAACGTCACCGTTCATTAAAGCTTCCAAGTCATCAACCCTCTTATTAAGTTCTTCTTTCATCAAATCGAAGTTCGCGACATCTTGTTCATTTGACTCAATCGATAGTATATATTTTTGAACAAGATCGACCTTACTTTCAAAACTAAAAGTCTCGCGTAGACCCGCCTTCAACGAATTGGCAAATGCCGCAGCCATCTCTTTGCCCGTTTCAATCGACTTATTATCTTCTTCGGTTGGCTCGGCAGTCAATTTTTCCAGAATCGAAGCAAATGTTTCCTTGCTAGAATCTCCTGCCATGTAAGTGTTTAATGCTACTATCGCTTCTTTTAATTCTCCAAAGACTAGAGTCCTTTCGGCTTGTCCTTCTCCAATCTTGTTTACCATTTCTTTGAGGAATTCATTATCTTTCTTTGCGCCTTCTTGCGCCTCAAGCGCTTCAGTAGCTTTATTTAATGCTTCTGTCAAAGGGTTAACGTTTGCCTCTGGCTCAATCTTGGGCTTAAAACCCCCCATAAAAATTGGAGATTTATTAGTTTCTCTGGTAAATAGATTTTCAGGTAATGATGGACCTAAAGTAGGATCCAATCGAAAATCATAACCTTTAGCGGCAGAAGTGTCTATTTTACCTGTCCTACCTTCCACCCTATCCATCGTCTCCTTATCCATCTGAAGCGGTTTCTTAATGGTCTCAAGATCTTCGGCCAAACCTGACCGAGGCGTCAATGCCTCCATATAATCTGAAGACCTTAAAACTCCTTGGTCATCTTCCGTATATCCATCCTTATTTTCCAGTCTTGCTTTTTGTTCGAACCTCAATCTGTCGATTTTATTTTTTTTGTCAACTGCGGCTCTCTCTCTTTGTGTTTTTTCTAGTGGAGTTAAAATCGGTTCTATGTCGCCCTCTCTATAAAATGGCTTTTCAATTTCAGTAAACCCTTCTCTTACGCTTTTGGGCGTACTAGCTATAACCTCATCAACGCTTTTACCCCTTTGGGTTACTTCATTTCTAAAAGCTGTAAATCCTTCACCTTGCATTTCTTCAGAATATTTATCTTCCAGAAAATCCAAACTTGAATTAACTCTTCCAGAAACGTCAAATTTAGAAATACCAGATCCGACTCTCCCAGACTTTTTAATCTGCCTGTCAAAGTCAGCTAACATCTGAGTTTGTCTACCTTGAGATATTTTAAACTCGCCGTCCTCGTCTTTCAGTTGCAAAGCAGCAATAAAACCTTTTCTAGTGTCATTAGCTACATCCTTTAATATCTTGTTAACTCCCTTTGTATTCCCGAATTCCGAAGTGGCTTGGACAACTCCAGAAATACTTTTATCGCCTGTTCCCAGTATATCTTCGAATTTCATACCCATTTCAGATTCCATTTGGGATCTTGTACTTGCATTCTTTTGCTGCTGCCTAATGGCACTCGCTTGATTTTGGACAATCTTTATATTCTCCAACCTATCATTCGACGCAACCTTTTCAAGCTCAACAGACTCTGCAGCTTTTAGGTATAAATTATCCAGAATCTGAGATGACTTATCTGTACCTTCGAAAATCTTTTTTAGTTCTGTCCTTATACCTCCCAATTCTTCTAAACTAGAAATCCCATCTCCCATTTTTGCTAGAACCTTGGTCAATTCTTCATTATCTATATCACCAGCTACAGTTGGGTCTTGTATAAACTTTCTTATTTCATCATTTGCTTCATCAAGAATTTTGTTTTTATTATTTTCTGTTTTTAATGTTTCTTCATTAACCTGCAATTCCTGTATCTTCTTGAAATTATCATCCCTTTCTGGATTTTTTATTCCAAACCTAGAATTAGCTATTTCTATATTACTTCTTTGTCTTTTTAATTGAGTTGCACCGGCTAATCTACTGTTGAATGAATTTACATTAGTTATACTTCTTTGCGCATCCAAAACGGATAATTGTGCCTGACCGAATTTAGCATCATTAGCCGATACTCTTACTCTTGCCTTTTGTAACGACCTCGTGGTATTAAGTTTGTCGAATCTTCCTCCCTCCTCAAAACTCGCCCCTACAATCTCACCGAACCTTGCTATTCCATCTGAAGCTTGCCTAATACCTTCAGGTAAATCCGATATCGAAATTCCCAATTGGTTAAAAGCTGTCTGTATTTTACCAGCATTACCAGACAGAAAAGCCTCGTTTAAATCTTTTCCTAATTGAGATATATTACCGCCAGATAGTTGTAAAGCTGAGTCTAATTTATCGAAATTAATACTAGAAAAAATTATCTTCTCTATTTCTTGGAATGACTCTCCACCTTTCTCAATCGTCTTTCCAGATTCCGTTGTTTCACCGGGGAGGATTATTTTAGAGAAAGCATCTTGAACTTTTTGAACATCTCCATTATTTATTCCAATTCTTGCAGCGCCGTTAGATATAAGGGCACGTGCTACTGCGAAGCCACTAGGACGACCCCCCGACAAATCCGACTCCTTCCCTACAAATTTTGTTCCTGATTTTTCTTCTAGAATTTTTGCTAGGACTGCTTTTGATTCGGCTATATTTGTTTGCGAATTTAAATTCTTCTGTAATTCTGCAGCCACATTACCCCTGTCTTTTGGTTTTGCAGTGGTTAATTTTGTAACATCTTCAAAGCTTAAACCCGTCTTTTGTAAATTTTGAAATGCTGAATCTTGTAAATCTAATATCTTCCCCTCATCAATATCTCCAGAAGATATCAGGTCAGAAATTAAAGACTCAGATTGCAAAAAACCGGTAATAGCATTAGCGGTATTTACGTTTTTTTCTTTAATCTCTCCAAATAGTTTTGCTAACTTTTCTGATTCCGAAGGACCCTCATCCAAGAAGGCCGAAGCACCTCCAACTGCAGCGCCCCCTAATGAGCCAATTAAAGCCCCCGGAAATCCGAACAGGGCTCCAGCAGCAAGTCCTGTCGCAGCTCCTTGAGCGGCCCCTGTAATAGCACTACCAGTTTTTTCACTAGCACCAAGACCTTGAGCTACCCTCCCCAGAAGTGGAGCGCCAGCACTCAAAGCAAAGCTACCTATAAATCCTTTTTGAGCAATCCCCTGATTTCTTTGGAATCTCCTATTTTTGATATCTTCCTTCAATTGGGCTTTCGCAAGGGGGGTTAGATTCTTATCCTGCTCAAAACTTTTTTCTAACTTTCCAAAACTTGGCAGACCAATCTTCCCCAGCCCTTTGCGGCTTTGCTTTTGTATTTCTCTTTGAGCTGCACCAACTTGTTCTTGGGCTACTTGCTTATCTATTTCAAAAAATCTATTACCAACAGAAGCTCTAACTTGTTTCCTAACTTGCGCTTTTAATGCCTTTCCTTCTGGAGTTTTATTTAACTCATCATCAGTAATGCCTCTTTTATTTTGTTGCCGCGCTATCTCTTTTCTATACTCGTCCGCCTGAATACTAGCTCTATCTTTTGCTGAAAATCTAGTATTTATCCCTGCTTCTTTTCCACCTTCAAATATTTCTTTCTGACTGCCGAGCCTCGCATCCTCTTTGAAATCCTTTAGATCCAGAGCTCGTTGTTTTTTTTGTTGCTCTGATTTTCTTCTTGCCGCTCGGATTGTTTGCGCTTTTTCATCTCTTTTTTCCTGTTTTATAGCGGCAGCCTGAGCGTCTAATTTGGCTTGTTCAATATCCCGCTTATCGAGATTTTTTTGTAGTCTTGCAAATCCAGCAAAACCTTTCTTACCCTCTCCAGTAGCCACTTGAATACCGCGTTGATCAACAGCTGCGAAAGTATTTTTTCCTGAACCTGCGGTAAGACTTTCAAAACCTCCTGAAGCTCCTCTATTTATTAGGTTTTTCCTAGCAATTGTCTTAGATGGAGCATCGGTAGATATTAAAGAGTCAAATGCTGATCTTCCGCGATTTTGCTTGGCCAATGTACTGAACCTTTCTCTTCTAGCCGATGGGTCGGAAGTATCAAGGTAAATATCCTTACCCCCTCTTTTAGCGATAGCACCAGCCGTAGCGGGTAAAATTTTGTTCTGACTTCTACTGGAGGCCCCTGCTGGATTCTTACCAGCATTCTTTCGGAGCCATTCTTTATCCTTATTAGTCAGGGGTAACCCGTTTTCTAGTTTACCTTTTATAGCGATTTCTCGTGTGCTTCCTGCAGCGAAATTAAATCCTTTCTTATTTAACATCCCGCCTTTCATCATTTCTTTGTTTAAAACAATGTCTCCAGATTTATTAGGGATAATGAGCTCTTCGCTATTAACAACCGCTGGACCCTTTTTACCTCTGCCATAATTAAATTTTTCAATAACTTGGACTCTTGCTTTAGACGTAGCACCTCCTACATTTTTATTAATAGCATTTTGCTCTCTAACAATTGCATCTGGTATTGTTCCTTCCGCCTTAGACCCCACTCCGCGCCCTAGCACTCTTGAAGTAGCCGTCTGCCTCATAGTATACCCAGAGCTATCAGCCGCTATAACCAAGCCCTTCTTTCTTATGGCATCTGCAGTTCTGACATACTGTAATTCTTGAGCTGTTTGAATAGCAAGCTGTTTTTGTAAAATCCCAAGAATAACTCTTTCTTTTTCAGCTTGCGAAGTGGCTAAAGTAAACTGCTTTTGCTCCTCAATAGTACCTTGTTTTAACAGGCTTAAAGTAGCAGCTTGATTCTGTTCTCTATTTTTTTGACCCTTGTTAACCCCAGTTAATGAAAGTAAAGATGCACCACCCTGAATTAATGTGTTAGAAAATAGATTTTTAATAACTGCAGCAGCAGCAACAAGTCCAGGTCCAGTTAAAACTTTTGCGAAGCCTTCTGCAGCATCACGTAAAAATCCGAATTCTTTGGCCCCTACAATAGCTTTATTTAAAATACTAATTAATGCATTAGATCCAGAAACTGTATTTCCTTGAAAAGCTTCTAAAATGGAATTGATGTTTAAAACAAGATCTTTAATTGCTCCACTAGTCCCTAGCTCTCCAACACTATTTAGAATTTTCCCAATACTAGCACCAATTGTCTTAGATAACCCCCCAATAGTTTGATTGTATGCTTCATTTGCCTTGTTAGCTTCATTAGTAGCTTGAAGTGATTTTAGGGCTGCAGCATCAGCGACGCTATATGAGTTAGATAAATCATCGAATGCAGCAGATAACTTGGAAATTTGAAACTGCCCTGCAGCTGCAACTCCAATTTGAGTCGCTAAACCTTGGTTATTGGCATTTTGGGCTGCTTTATAAGCAATTGCGACTTGACGCAATTTTTCAAATCCGTTTGAGCTTTCATCTATTTGAACGCCCAATGCTTTTAATTCGGCGACGCGAGTCGGTAAATTCAGTCTAGTAAAAACGGTCTTAAGACCTTGACCAATAGTTGCGCCACCAAGACCAGTTCTCTGCTTAATCGCAGTGATAACGCCCAATAGCTCATTGAATGAAACCCCAGCACCTTGAGCTACAGAAGCAGAACGAGCTAGTGCACTAGCTAAGTCATCCGAAGAAACGGCAAAAGATGTTTCAACAGCACGGAGCTTATTGATGACTTGAGTAGATGTTAAAGCTTCCCTTTGGAAACCATTAATAGTTGCTGTAAGTGCGGAAATTGCTTCATCAGTTTTTAAAGTAGTTAATCGAGTAAGAATTAAGGCATCACTAGTACGTTGTAATGTTTGCTCAACCGATAAACCCTGACGGGCAAATTCTTGAGCAGTTTGCGCTACTTGCTGGAAAGACTGGCCAGTTTGTTTTGCAACATCAAACAAGCTATTCCCAAACTGTTTAATTGTACTGTTAGATTGACCTAAAATACTGTTAATGGATGTAAGTTGCGATTCAACTTCTATAATTGTAGTTACTAGTTTTACGAAAGACCTTCTAACTCCCTCAATAACTGCAACAGACGCCCCGAACGCAATAACACGGGCATTAGAAGCTTCTAGCGATTTGGTAAACTCGTCAGCCTTGCCAGTAATACGACCCAAGGCCTGCTCTCCCTTTCGGGTGCTTAAATTGACCCCTTTACGTTCGAGTCTGCGGACAGCCGTATCGACTTTCCGATTTAAATTTCGCGTATCCGCTCCTACTATAATTTCTAAATCACTTTGAGCCATAACCTAAATATTATTACATCAAATATTAAACAAAGTGAAAAAAAATCCCACTGTTTCCAGTGGGATTTAATAATATATTTGAATAGAATTCTAAACGGCAGTACCATCGAGGAAAATTCCTCTGGTTGTATCATTAGAAGCTCCAATCGGAACTGAAAACGATACGGAACCGTTTCTGTCAGAGCCGATATCTACAGAGGTATTCTGACTTTCGAAGAACGCGCCTCTAACATCAATCTTGAATGACTCTGTGTTTGTCCCAGCCGTGCACGGGCTTGCAGTAATAGCAAAGTTGTAAGAGTTAATATTACAATTATTGAAAATATCTGCGAGACTACCCTCAACCAACTCAGATACTGCGAAATCCATAGATACGGTTGCAGTGATAGGTGTTTGAAGTGGACGAGCAAACACGAAGTCACTACCGAGTCTTTCCAGTGCTTCACGAGGGAAATCAACAGAAACTGAGAATGACTGGATATTTGCTTGGCTAAGATCTACACCTAGCAAATCACTTGGTAAACCAGTAATAGCAATATCACCCTTTTTAATAACTGTTGGCATCGCGCTAGTTCCAGTTGATGCAACGGGGAGCGTATAGGTTTGAGCAATAGCAGACCCATCAATTGGGTTAATCGCTGGCACATCAATTGATCCATCAGCAGTTTCAACTGAGTAGTTTGAGCCTTCTACGGAAACACTAGCTTCCATGAAACCACCAACAGATGCGGAAACCGAGTAAGATGAAATAAATCCGTTTCCGATACCTATAACAAAATCGTCTGAAGTAGTTGTGTAACCAACTGCATCTGTTCCTTGCTTTGTATATAGTGCAAAATAGTTCTTGTCATCTTCGGTTCCGTCCAAAAGACCGCCAGCGATAGAGGTACTACCATCAATTGGTAGTCCCAATGCGTTCTCGTTATGTCCGTCAGTTACATAGTATGTAAACTCCATTGTAGGAGTAGGAGAGGTGTTTAAAACTCTGTCCAAAGCAGCTGTGCTGCCGAATTGATTAACATCCTCCAAAGGGATGTCGAAAGTATCACTAACAGATTGGATACGGTGAAGTTGTGCTATCGAAGTATGTACTCCAGTCGCTGGTGACGGGCCTACGAAAAGTCCAGCCGATCCATATTTTACTTGTGTTCTAGCCATAATTTAAAAATAGTTGAGGGTTGTATTTAATATTACAAATTTTTTGGTTTAATGAGAAATTAAATTCTTGGAAATTTATAATATAACAATCTAAATTCTGCATAACCTAAATAAAAATTATCTCTACCCTTAGATGACATTTTGGTGGTATTGGTTATAACTCTATCTACAGTCGCTTTCTGTATCGAATCTGGATACGCCGAATATAAGCCAGTATAATTAAATTCCCCATTTTTCAAATCTCCATAAATATTGAAAGGTATATCTTGAAAATCTATAACTGGGAAGCAAGTTTGATTTAGGTCTTCAAAAATACTCAGTGCTCCATCCATTAAATAGGCATCATCTGAAATTACAATGGCTTGATAGTTTGACTCACTCTCGTCCATTCCTCCGAAAGCGAAGGGAGTATTCTTGCCATCTTTATGGCTCAAAATAATACATGGAGCATTAATCTTTAGATCATTCGACCCGTCAATGAAGTCTATAGGGTCTTGCGCATTAAAAGATTTCTCCACAAATAGCTCCACATCCTTTTCATTCCTAAAATAAAAGTTTAAATCTTTCTTGGCGTAAACCCCTGATATTTGGGTAATCCCGCTATGATACGCCCCCCCATTCATAAAGTTTAAATTAAGTCCGCTAACACCTCTATCAACAAAATTACCCGCCCCATCAAAAACTCCGTTAGGAATAACAGCTCCCGAAATGGAGGAATCATAAACCCATTGGGCGGCAGGACTAGATGAAAAATCTAATCCATTAAATAATATTTGATCAGAAGGATAAAGTTCTCCAGTTATATTTGTGTAAGCTTGTCCCTTGCTAATAATCTTATGTTCTAAGAAGAAAGCTAGGCTTGAGCCTAATTTATGTTTAAATTGTGGATTCATAATTTATTTTTTTGCTAAATTTTCTGAGAAATACTTTCTAATTCTTTCGATATAACCATCATCCTGTATTGGTGTGATTGGATCTTTAACATTTCCCTTGAGCTGATAACCGAATTCTGAGCGACCTTCGCCCGGTTTATAAGCGAATTTTTCTACTCCACTCAAGCCTCTTTCAACCCCCTCGACCCAAGTTTTTGATATCCAAGGAAGATTTAAAATATATTCTGAATAGATATCCTTAGAACTGGGAAATTTTACTTTAAATTTATATGTTGCTCCTCGCGAAGATTTTCCCGTTCTGGTTCTGACAGTGCTCTTAGAAGTCATACCAATCCGGTTGCTCATAGCCCGTTTTAAGTTTTCTACTGGCAGTTCCCCTTCTTCGAATCCAAAATAACCAATAGTTTTTGGGTCTCCTTCTATCTTCTGGGATACGGGATCAGAATCGATATCATCATCTAACATTGATTTCGCGATGCTCAACTTGTTTTTAGCTTTACGCATCATAAAGTTTTTAGCTTTCTGACCCGTCAAACTTTTTTGGACTTTAGCATCTATTCTTCTCTGAAAAATCGGCATAGGTATTATTACACAAAAATACCCCTCTGGAGAACTTCACTACTTTATCTCTTCAAAGTAAAATTTATAAAAATTATCCTGCAAAAGGCCGTGCTTTAAAGGTTCCGATCTACGACTGTACCACCTTCCGTCCCACTCGATCCTTTCTGCGTCTTCAAGTAGAGAGTTGCCTGTTGAATCCGTAATAACCTTCAATATTGTCTGAGAAACTTCTGGTAACGGCTCTGAATTGCTTCCGAAATTTATTTTGTAAAAATTTTCAGATCCATTAACAAAAGATGTTCTGGCATAAAATAGTCCGCTCTGCTTTGTAGTAACAACTTCGGTATTAAGCGGCGAAGCCCCATAAAATGCATTGTGATTTATATTATGAGAGACCACTGTCTGACCACCTTCGGAAACTGCATAAAAAGGATTTCTTTTAGCAAAGTTATAATGAAGTTCCGAGAATGCCTCGTTTACCAATGACTCCTGCTCTGCTGATAAATAACTCATTATTGCCAGTGTCCACTCCAGCTCTGCTTTGTATCTCTTGGTCCGCTCCTATTATGCTTCCACAAATTTGCCAAATCATTGGCTTCTCGATCCGAGTCTTTAGCCAAATCGTTATAGGCACGAGCAACATCTTTATTATTAACGAAAGAAACGGATGATTGATCGTCTTTAAGAGATAAAAGGTTATTATTGCTAGTCGAAATCAAAGAGGTTCTAGCTTTATTTTTATAATAAAACCCGTAATATATAGCTTTTAATATATCTTTTTCGTCGTGCCCAAGCTGCGGGGAATAATCACCAGAATCGTAAGAGTAGAATGTTGAAATTTTATTGTTTAATTTGCCAACGTTCGACTCTAACCAATAAAAAATACTACCAGTCGTAGGATTAGCTGGTGATTCCAGTTCTTGATGTATTTCATAGGCTACGCCTGAAAGTGGTTGAAATTCTGCCATGTTCATTATTACACAAAAAGGCGAAGATGGAGAAGCTTATTGGGCTTGCCTCTTTAATATTCTAAAATATAAGTCGGCAATGTTTTAGGGCTTGTAGGCCCAATTCATTAAACTAACATCTCTTTTAGAAGGGCAAAGAATTTTGCCTCCATCTTTCTTGATAGTAGTTTTTTCTCCTTGTTCTGCGCCTTTCATCCGAGATACAAAGCTTATTGTTCTATTCGCAGATTTAACGTCGCTCATTGTCCACTCACTCTTCTTTTTGGATAATAATCTCAAATTTCTTTCAATTGGCCCACGAGACAGACTGGCAGTTTTGCTACATGGATTTTCTGACCATTTCTTTAAGGAGCTATAGCTCATATTTACAGTCTTCTTGTATTTACTGTAAACCTCAGAAATTTTTTCTTCACTATCTTCTGCGATAATTTTTTCAGTTTCTAAACCAAACTCTTCACAATAATTGCTGTAATCCTTATCTTCTGCTACTTCGAATTCCCAAAGATCCAAATTAATTTCATAGCCCTTCACGCTTTTTTTAACTTGCTTGTCGCTAGGCTTCTTACCTTCTTTATTGGTTTTGCCTCCTCGCTTTTCATATTCTTTTAGAATCCACATATTCTTTACATAGGAATCCTTTTCGAATTTTTTATCAGCTTCTTTCTTTACTTTTTCGTAAAGATCTTCATTAAGATAAGTTATTTTTGCCATAAAGTTTGTTTTATTTACCCTTAGCTAAGATTCTTTCCAATTCGGCTTGTTTTTTCTTGGTCAATCTTTTCTTTTCTCCAGCCTGTGTAATCTTCTGGCCCGTTTCTTTTCTAAAGGCCTCCACACATCGCTTCTCAAAGCTTGGACGGCCTTTCGTGCGGTTATTGGGTCTTATTCCGTATTGCGACATGCCATGCCTGTAAAGCGAGTCTACGTCCATCTTGGCAATCTTGCATGCGTAATCTACTGCTCCAGAGCAATCTAAAATTACTTGTTTATTCCCTAGAGCCTTATTAAGCTCATTAACTCCTATTCTTCCATTTATTTTCATGATTTTCCTTGGTTTTACTTACACTATTCTTTACAGTTAAAATGTTTTTTTGTGAAATTTATTGATACTCTATGCCTTTTTAGTGTATAAAGTTTTTTCAAGAAATAGACAATAAAAAAGCCCACTCCGAAGAGTGGGCTTTAGTAAATGTTTTAAATACCGATTAAACGATAAGACCAAACAGGTTACGAGGCTCTACTGCAAGATAGCCAACTTCCGCTTCGCCCCACATGCCAGTCTTACCCTCACGAGCAACAAACTGATCATCAGGAGAAACATTGAAGTTTGCACCAGTTTCGCCGTCTTCGATTTCAACCTTAAGGAGGCCGTTAACATCGACTTTACGAGAAAGACCGAGAACGAACTCTTCAGTTGCACCAGCAAAGCCAGTAGCTGTAGCAGAATCGAATTTTTCACCAGCATCAGGATATTCAACCGAACCAGCAAGAGTATCGAAGATAGTATTGAAATCTTGTCCAATACCCATTTCGTTAAGCTGGATGATTTCAGTTCCGTAGATGGAAGGGATACCACCAGAAGCATAAACGCTTTCACGAACGCTATCAGGAGCAGCAACTGCTGTTGATTCGTTGCTATCAGGAACACCACGAGTATTCATTGGCTGATAAGCAATTGCACGGATCTCTTCTACCATTTCAGGTGACATGATCAAAGTATCGATAGCACGAGTGCTATTGTCGATACCCGATGGTGTATCACCAAGGCCAGAAGTAAGGATACGAGCAGCCATTGTTTGAAGACGGTTAAAGTCATCAAGTCCAAGCTGACCTGCTGTGTTCGAGCGGATAAGGTGTTTGCCACCGTTAGTTGTCGAATTTGCAAGTGCATCTAGAATTGGCTGGATACCTTGGCGTTTCATCTTGAAGCGGACTTCGTTGATAAGCTTGCGGATACCATTCTCTGCGTGGGAGATACGACCAGCCTTAAGATACTTCTTATAGAACGCAATTGCGGAACTAATGAAAGCAGTGCTGAAAGCAACATCGTCTGCACCAGTAAGTTGGTTGTAAGCAAGATCTCCAGGGCGACTTGAGAACGACACACGAACATAATCTGCATCAGAGATGTTGTGATAGTCATCAAGAGGGATAGTACGAGGCTCGTACTCACCAACAGAAAGAGTGTCGTAGAAACTATCGATTACGTTTGTTTCATCAAGTACTTTCTTGGCAAGAGGACCGACAAGACGGGCGAATACTCTCATTGCTTCACGAGATGCTTCGTTATCACGAGATCCCATAGCTTTGATAAGTTCGATATGTTCAGGTTTTTCTTTTAATTTAATTTTCATATAAATAATTCCGTTTATGATTAGAGGGTTAATTCGATGTTAACATCGCCTTGGCGAGTTCCAGCAGAAGAAAGAACTTTTGCTACAACAAGTCCAGCACCAGCGGTAGCTGGATTGACGACTCTGAATCCACCATTAGCACCAGCAGCAAGGCCAGAGCCGGGCTGAGGGTTGCCATTAACAACACTGCTGCTAATCCAGAAGTTACCGCGAGTAGCGATTTGGATTGGCTTGCCAGAAGCAACGAAGCCATTCTCATCAGCCCAACGTTGGTTGAAGCCATCGATCTTGTTGCCGTGGTTGTCAGTAAGTGCAGTTCCTTCGAGTGTGATACCGAGGATACCAGCAGCCAAATCGCCACTAGTAGCTAGTTCAACAGTCCAAGGAGATTGGAATTGATTAGAGAAGACGCCATCATTAGAAGCGCCAACTGATTGATTTTGAGCGTAGTAAGTGTCGCTGTCAGGGTCAAAAGTTTTAACCTTGACAAGATCACCAGCTTCGCCAGTAAAGTCTGCTCTAAGATGCGAACGAATGTCGTACGGAGAGATATTACGAAGGGGTTTTAGTTTTAAGTCTTTGAATGCCATAATTTTTATTAGTTAAATGTTATTACAATTATTTTTTTACGATGTGAAATTATTTTCCTTCAAGCTCTAATTCGAATTCAGTGAATTGATCTGCAAGGGAAACTTTTTCTTCATGTTGGGTCGATGCTACTTCTTGTTTTACATCTTCTTGTGCAGATGCAATAAGCTTTGCAGCGTCTTCCTTTTCACGAGATTCTTTTTGCTCTTCAGTTTCTTCAGTTGAAGATTTGGCTTTAATAGCTTCTTCTTCTTCTTGTTTCTTTTTCATTTCTTCGGCTTTTTTAGCTTTATAGTCTTTAGACTTTTCTTTAGCAAAAACCTTGAAATCTTCGAGCCAAGCATCGTAACCACCTTCGTCAAGACTCTTGATTTGTTTAGCAATAACTTTAGAGTCATCAGCTTCAAGATCATAATCTTTTTCTAGTGCTTCCATACGTTCGCTGAAAATGCGAGTTTGTTCTTCCGCGACAAGTTTGGCTTTAATCTCTTTCAGTTCTTCTTCAGAAGCTTCGGATTTCTCCTTAAGCTCTGTAAGTTCTGCTTCAATTTTAGCTTTTTCTTCGGCGGCCTTTACTTTCGCTTCTTCGAGTTCTTTCTTCTCAGTAGCAAACTTGGCGCTCTCATCACGGATCGCATCAGCAATTGCAGAAGCAGTTACTTTATCGAAATTCGCTTCAAGAGAGGCAAGGAGTTTATGATCAACTTCTTCGCTTTCGCAAACAGAAGCTAATACAGTTTTATAATCTTCTTGATTTTTAATTTTCATAGCTGTATATTTCTTTACATTTATTTTTTTTGAATGTGAAATTTCTTTTTTCTTTTTACTTGTTCTTTTAACTTCTTGATCTTCATAATCTTTTGAAGCTTCTACTTTAATTTTCACATCTTCTTCTGTTTCACTAGTAAGGATACCTTTAACATCAGCGGCAGGATTGCCTACTATACCAGCTCCCAAAAATAGTTTCGGACCTTTTACTAGACGGTAAATTTCTTTACCCTCATATTCTCCAGAGCCGCCGTTATCTTTTAAAAACGGAACACGCTTTTCTATTTCAGATTCATCATCAATTATTTGTGCTTGATTAACAAATTTTGAACCTTCCATGATCGCGAACTCTTTGAAATAAACTTCCCAACTGAATGATGCTTGCCCATATTTCAAAGAATTTTTATCAGAAGCTTCTACAAGTAATTCGGCCAAATCTGGGTTAATACTGCGCCAAACAAAACCGCCACCAGAAGCAACTATTGGTTTGTTCAAATCTTTAATATCTTCTTCTGGAATTAAATTTCTTTCATTCGCATATTCACGGAATCCATAAGAGAAAAGAGATCCGACGACAACATCTTCATCATGTTCAAGGTTCAAATATTTATGAGGAATTTGCTTGGCCAGTGCTATTGTATCTTCAGTTGTGATTGCATGCCCATTTTTATTAGCCATCCCCCCTACCCATAAATCAGCAGAAATATACAGAAGGTCTTTGTTCATCTCTATTTGTTCTTTAGGTACATCAAGCAATGCTTTCAAAGAATCTAAAGATGCCAGTGCGAGATGTTCATCTCTTTCTTTCGGATGAATAACTTGGTATTCCGCAGTTATTTTTGTGGAAAATGGATAATCTTTTTTAATTTGATCTTTATTCATTAGTAAGTTGCCTCTAAGGATTTGCCTTCATAGCTTGCATAGATTGTACGCTTCTTAACTTCGTAATCTTCCCCCATGCCCAAAGTTTCAATCGCTGTTTGCATTTGAGATGGTGTTTGGGGGTTAGGTAAGTGACCTTCTTTATGCTCGTAAAGAGCTTTTGCCAAATAATCGATACGCTGATTCATCCAACTCAACTCTTTATTAATAGAAGAAGACATGCCTTCCATACATCTGGCAATCTTTTCGTCGATCTCGTAACTGGAAGTTCCAGATCCCTCTGGTCGATCGGAATAATCATAAGCTAAAGTAACAGTCCCATCGCTATTTTCCTCTATTGACCCCTCTACTTTCTGCTCCTTTTGAAAAATTTCTGCCACAATTGAATTACTAAATTTTAATTTATTCATAAATTTTATTACAATTTTTGTTCATTTTGGTGAAATTAAAAGCACTCAGAGTTATCGATGGTATTATAAAAGTAAAATTATTATATTTGTTTCACTTTAATTGCTTGGTGCATCCCTGCGAGAATGCCAGACTAAAGCGCCCAGAAAAGCGTCTAATTCAAAATCATCACAAATTTTATCGATCTCTTCTTGCATCTTTGGGTCCTCATCAATTGATTTGTTTTTAATCACAGAGGCAACAGCTTTTCCCCACTCAGTTTTTTTATAATTTTCGACAACCTTTTTCGCAATTGAATTGGCAAAATCAACTTGGGAATCTGTAAGTTTCTTAACCTTGTAACTACCCTTGAGTTTTTTAATTACATTTTCTTTAATTTTATCCATCTCTATTAGACAAGATTGTATTTCCTTCAGGGAGATACCCCCGATACCGCCGACAACTCTGCTTTGTCTAGGTCCGCCAATCGGAACGCCACTACCAGCTGGTCTTCCTCTTTCTTTTTTTATTTCACTTTTACGAGATGAACCAGAATCCTCATCTGTTGGGTTGTAATTCATTTGTGGTTCATAAAGGCTATCGTTTTTCAATTTACGATACTCTTTTTGATTTTCAAGGCTTTCTGATTTTTCTGGGAGAATACCATCTTCGATTGCTGTATTTAACTCTTCTGGAACCAAAAATCCCAATTCGGCCATGCGAGTGTAAACCCTGTTCATTTGGGTTTGGTCTTCAAGGCTAATAGAAGAGAGTTTTACTGTCGGAGGGTTTGTATATCCCATAGCTTTGCAAATATTCCCGATTTCCCCTTCAATCCATTCTTTGAAAATAGACTGCCCCCTCTTAAGTCGCTGGCAAAATACCCTAACTTTAGTCATTTGGTTGGAAAACTTCTCGTTGCTGCCAAAAATTGACTGCAATCCTTCGCGAATATCCTCATTTACCTGAGCATATTTTTCAACTCCTACAACTTTGGTAATATCTGGAATAACATATTCAACTTCAGTAGTGTAATCTGCAACAAGAACTCTCTGGGTTGACTCATTATTAAAAAGCTGCCTCATGTAAGCTAAATGCTCTGGGTTGGGAGGCACTTCGTTACCGTCAATTTTATAACCTCCCATAGTGACCTTAAGAATCATATTCTCCAAGGTCTTTAAAACTTTCCTATCAGCCTTTTTCATTTCAAGCTTTAATTCAATATCGTCTAGGACTCCATAAAAAAGTGGTACTGCAAAATATTCGTAATCTTGTTTTTGATAAAAAACAGAACTCACGTCTTTAAGAGGTATATAAATAGAAGATGTTTGAGATATTTCAGAACTATTTTTAATCGCTTGTTTTATTTCTGGACTTAATTTTTGATACAAAATCTTCTCACTTTGAGTTTGCGGATTTTTCAATCTTTTAATTTCGTAGGGACTTAAAACTTTATAAATGTCCCTGTCGTTTGTCAAACCCCCATATAAACTTACTTGGGCTGGATTAAGAATCGTATATTTTACTGGTATTTCCGCACTAGATGCATGCATCTTTAAATCTCTAGCATCTTTCATATTGATCTTCCCTTTCATCGCATACGGGAAAACGTTACAAGATCTATACAATTCTCTATAAAACTGCTCCGCAAATCCATCTATATTAATAGCCTTTAGCCAAGTCTCGCAAAAATTTTTAGCACTCTTATTGGGGGACGATAATTTAATTTTTGACATAGAGAATTCGACCATAGCTTCAATGGTGTTGCGGAATAGCTGGAATTCCTCCCAAGCTTTTTGACAAAGCCATACGGTCTCATTAATTGTAATATAGCCTCCATTATTTTTATAAAGATTCCCTCCACCAGTTAAATTGGGGAACCTAATCGATAGCTGACTGTTAACCCCTAGAGAGTCTAATCCTCTGCGACTCAAACCACCTTCTACCCATTCGCTACCAGCGAATCCAACCATTTTGTTATAATCTTCATTAGAAAAGTCAGATCCCAGTGACTTTGTCGGTTCAAATCTCTTCTGCTCATAATATTTCTTCCTATTAGTAAAATAAAGATTATCTGCCTTGTAATTATTTTTTGCCATGACAAATGTTACATTCAAAGTGAGATTTTGTGAAAATAATGAAGGTAAAAAACAAATTACACAAAGTTTTTAATAAAAGGCTAGTATAATATGCGATATTAATTTCTACATTTTTCAAAAATGTGTAATACTAATATATGGCAGATTTACAAGATTTAATTAAAAATGGTTTTTACCTTGTAGGTTTTATAACTTTGTTTGATGTCAATATATAGCCACCATGCAAAATCTTAAATTATTACAGAGCGAAATACATACTTCCTTTAATTCAGGTCTTTTTGGGTCTGGTATTTTTGAGGATAGAATTATCTCTTTAGCCTCTGGCAATCCTGTTTCACACGAACAATATGGCCATATGTATACCCATATAGTTCAAGAACTTAATAGAAAATATCATTTTTTTGGATTCGATGAAAAAATAAATCCCCCTGTTGATTGCGGATTTAGACCTCTTGATCCAAGATCACTCTTTCATAACCATATCCTACTCGAAAATGAATACCATCTTTTGACTGAAGACTCCCGTAATTTAAGTTTAGAGTAGTATAATTAAAAAATATAATGGCAGACCAAAAAATATCACAATTAACAGAATTAACTTCAGCTGACTCAGTAACTGACTTCTTGCCAGTTGTAGACTCTGGCGCAGATGAGACCAAAAAGATTAGATTTAGTAATTTGCCGCTAAGTGATTCGGCTAAAAACTCTGTGTATACGTATACTACAGACTTTCACAGTGCTGTGGAGCAAACACGGAACATTACTGCTCCGTTGACTTATAGTCTGTATTACGGCGACGACACTACTTTAACTAGCATCTATATTGGCAGCAATGTTCCTAGTATTGACCCTTCTGCATTCGTTGGTTGTACCGCCCTGACAAATGTAACCATTGGTAACAGCATCGCAAGCATCGGTAATAATGCATTCAAAGACTGCACTAGCCTGACGAGCATCAACATTCCCGACAGTGTCACCAGCATCGGGATTAGCGCATTCAGTGGCTGCACTGACCTCGCGAGCGCCACCCTCCCAAATAATGTTGGCTTCACCAGAGTCGAAGATTACTTATTCTTTCACTGCACTAGCCTGTCGAGCGTCACCATTCCTGACAGCGTAACCTACATCGGGGATGGCGCATTCCAAAACTGCGACTTGACGAGCATCACCATCCCAGACAGCGTTTCCACCATCAAACAAAGAGCATTCCAAGGCTGTGACAGGGTAGAAAGTCTCACCCTCCCAAACAACGCTGGCTTTACTACCATTGAGCAATTCACATTTGCTGAATGTAGCGCTTTACTGAGTTTGACCATACCCAATACCGTAACGACTATAGATTCGCACGCATTCCGCAACTGTATACTACTAGGGACAATAAACTGCCTAGCTACAACTGCTCCTGCCTTGGGTTCTAATCCGTTTTCTGGTGTAGCGGCTACAGAGATTCACGTTCCAGTAGGAGCAACAGGATACGGAACTACATATGGAGGTTTGACGGTCGTCTCCGATTTATAGTTGACTGTTAATATAATTTAATCTTTAAAAATCATGGCAGACCAAAAAATATCAGACCTCACAGAAATAACTTCAGCAGACTCGGCAGTAGATTTTTTACCAGTTGTAGACTCCAGCGAAAGTAAAACTAAAAAAATTAAATT